>Ga0224501_10000038_pt1 | contig 145123 bp, 115 predicted proteins | sample SF_Oct11_sed_USG_4_FD_169105 | JGI IMG/M metagenome (GOLD analysis project Ga0224501, IMG submission 169105) | Sediment microbial communities from San Francisco Bay, California, United States - SF_Oct11_sed_USGS_8_1 | ecosystem: Environmental > Aquatic > Marine > Sediment | place: USA...
CTACGGCGCCAGCTGCGGCGTCCGGCCCCCTTGAAATACACGGAGTATTGCGGCGGAGGCCGTCCTTGCATCTGGCATCGTATCGACCCCGATCATCGGCTCAGCACTCCCGCCGAGCACATCTAGGGCGGCGAAAGTCGGATTTGGGGCTCGGAAAATCTCGCGGCCGCCTGACCGACGCGTGAACTTCGACCGCACGGCGCCCGCCGGCACGCGGCCGGAGTTCACGCGAAGTCGCCCGAGCGAGTGGGTGGCAGCAGACGAGTGACCGGTTGTCGCGTACCGTGACACTTGGGGGCCCTGGTGCGCTCGCGGCTGCGCTCAAGCCCTTGACCCGCTCCTCCGGGGTGGGTGAGATCCCAGTCGGCCGTGATGATCCGTCGAACCAGTTGGGTTGGGTTGTTGTTCGCCACCCGTGGCACGGTGCTCGCGGCGATCTGGGGGCGGGTGCTCTTCATCACCGCAGTGGCCGCGGTCGTCTCCTATTTGCACCTGGAGTTGGGTTGGTTTCGGGCTTCGCTCACGCCCTTGCCGTTCACCCTCATCGGCCTCGCGCTCGGCATCTTCCTCGGCTTTCGCAACAACACGAGCTACGACCGCTTCTGGGAGGGGCGGAAACTCTGGGGTGGTCTCGTCAACGTTTCACGCTCGCTTGCGCGCCAGGTGCTCACCCTGATCGGCCCCTCCCGGGGCGATTGCGACCCCGGGGAACGCCAGGCGCTGCTGCGCGAGCTGGTGCATCGCCAGATCGCCTACGTGCACTGTCTGCGACATCACTTGCGCGACGAGCAAGGCTCCATCGGGGAGCTGCGCGCACACCTACCCTTTGAGGAAGTGCAGGCGCTGGACGACGAGCACAACCGCCCCATCGCGATCCTGCAGCGCCAGGGTGAGCGCTTTGCTGAGCTGTGGCAGAGCGGCCAGATCCATGACTACCACCTGCCCGTGCTCGAGGGCAGTCTCACCGAACTCACCAATATTCAGGGCGGCTGCGAGCGCATCAAGAGCACACCGATCCCCTTCAGCTACACGGTGCTGATCCACCGTCTGGTCGCTTTTTACTGCTTCGCGCTACCGTTCGGCATCGCGGACGCGGTTGGGCAGTTCACGCCTCTCGTGGTGTTGATGGTGTCCTATGCGTTCTTCGGATTGGATGCGATCGGCGACGAGATCGAGGAACCCTTCGGGACCGATCTGGCCGATCTGCCCCTGTCTTCCATCTCCCGGATGATCGAGGTGGATCTACGCAGGCGGCTGGACGAGCCCGACTTGCCGCCGATGCTGACGCCGGAAGGGGGCGTGCTGCAGTAGCCCGTGCGGACAGGAAATGTCCCTGGGCCCAGGCGATGCCGGGCCGTAACAGGCCGCCGAGAAAAAACGTCCTGGCAGCTTTTTCGGGGGCTGCCGGGGTTTCCGGGGTGGCAGCGATGCTGCGCCACCGGTTCAGGTCGCAGCGGAATCCCGGGGCCGAAAGCTCGGACGGCTACGAGTTCAGTTCCACCAACTCGATCCAGTTGCCGTCGGGGTCGCTGAAGAAGATCAGGCTGCAGACGCCCGGGATCTCGGTGCGCTCCTGGACGATGGGCACGCCCTTGTCGCGCAGCTCGGCCTCGGCCTCGGAGAGATCCTCGACCAGCATCGTCAACAGCCGTATGCCGCTGTGGTCTGCCGGTGAGCCCGTCCGGACGGGACGCTCGCCGGGCACGCACCAGAACTTGATCGTGCTCTCACCCCAGGTGAAGCCATAGCGGGTGCCCACGTTGCCGCCAACCTGCATCGGGGGCTCCTCGGGCAGGCCCAGGGTCTGTCCGTAAAAGGCGCGCGAGCGCTCCACGTCCGCGACGGTCAAGCCCACCTGCAGGCGCGTGCGCAGGGCTTTTCCGCCGGGCTTCTTCAGGCCGACCAGCTCCAGCACATTGCCTTCCGGATCCTTCGTGAACGAAACGCGGTAGGGCGCGTCCCTGTTGGAGACGAGGGCGCTGTGGCGTTTTCCGTGGGCGTCGAGACGGGCCAGAAGCGCGTCGTAATCGTCGAGCAGGAAGGCCAAAAGGCGCATGCCGACCGCTTGCTCGATGCCGCCGCGCTCCCGGGCCGGAGGCGTCTCGTAGGCGTTGATCTTGAGCAGATGACCGCCGACGGCAAAGCGATGCTGCGTAAGCCCTCCGCCCAGCTCCGCCGAAGGCAGCTGCCGCAATGCCATCACGTCCCGGTAGAAGGCCACGGTCGCGTCCGGGTCGCTCGGAACCAGACCCACGTCGAGCTGGGGTTTCACAAGGCGCATGGGATCGGCCTAGCGACCGCGGGCTTCGGCGTCAAGGTAGGACCAGCAAGCGACGGGAGCACGGCTGCTGGTGTTTTTTTTTGCGACAGCCTTCCGTTTACCGCTCGAGCGCGTTTGCCAGCCGCAGCTCGGCCACCTTGAGGGCAAGGTGTGCCTCAATCACCGTGAGCTGTTCGCGTACGTAGTCGGTCTCGGCGTCGAGCACGTCGATGCTGGTGGCTCCGCCGTGGCTGAAGCGCTCGCTGTGGGCGCGTAGCTCTTCTTCTGCGGCCGTCAGGGCGCGGTGGGAGCTGCCCACGGCCTGCTTGGCGGTGCGCAGTGCACGCGCAGATTGCCGCACCTCGAGTGCGATGCGATCGCGCAGCTCGGCTTCGCTGGCTCGCATGTGGTCGAGTTCGGCGTTGCCGGCCCGGTCGTCGCTGCGCGCCGTCAGGGCGTCGTTGGGCGACCACACGAGCGCGATGCCGGCGTCCCAGCTCGCACGCCAGCTTTGCTCGGGCGGCACGACGCGGTGATGGGGGTTTTCGTAGTAGGCGTTGGCGACGAGCTGCAGTCGCGGGTAGCCGCTGGCGCGTTCGAGGCTCTGCTGATGGGCACGGGCGCGCTGCGATAGGTGCGTGGCTTCGAGTTCGGAGCGTTGGCATAGGGCCTGGCGTACCAGGGGGCCGTGAGGACCGCTGGAGGCAGCAGCGGAGCCAGTCCGATGGGCCGTGCACCGAGCGCGTCCGCCCCGAGCCCCCACCGGGCCCGGCGTCGGCTCGGGGGCCAGGGGGTCTTCACCGATGGCGTGGTCGCTGTCGCGGTCGTCGCCCATGATCAAGTGCAGTCGGTCGCGCGCATTGGCCTCCCTCTCCAGCGCCCGTGCTTGAAGGAGCTCGGCGCGCGCCAGGCCCGCTTCGGCATGCAGCAGTTCGCCCGGAGCGATGCTGCCGGCGTTCATCAACGCCTGTGCCGCCTCGCGGTGTTCGCGCGCCCGCTGCAGCGACTCGTCGGCTACCGCGCGGGCCAGCCGCGAGCCCACCCAGCCGTAGTAGAGCAGGCGCGCTTCGGTGGCCACACGGGCCCGTGCGGACCTCAGTCGAGCGCTCGCGGCCTGTCGGGATAGCTCGGCGCTGGAGATACGTTGGCCGGTTTTCATCAGGTAGTCCGACAGTGGAATCACGAGGCCCGCCCTGAGGGCGCCCCGGTTTTCGAGCGCGCGGAAGCGCACGGCGTCGGCGTCGAGGCCGAGCAGGGGCGCGTCGGCCGACAGCGGGCCGGGGCCGTCGGGGCTCACGACCAGGCTCGGGCCCTCGCCGAAGAGGGCGGGCTGGGCGAGCGGGGACAGTCGGGTGTAGCTGGCGCTGAGCAATAGCTGCGGCAGGTAGGCGAGGGCGGCCCGATCGCGCACGGCGTCGGCGCGTTCGATGTCGGCGCGTCCCTGGGCCAGCACGGGACTGCGCGCCAGGGCCCGTCGCTCCACGTCCTCGGCGGTCAGGCCGCCCGGACGACCGAGCTGCGATCGCAGCCGCTCCATGGCCGCAGCGGGCGCGGTTGTTCGATCTTCATCGATAGGCTCGGAGTCAATCCACCGCTGTGCACTGGCGGGTGTGGCCAGGAGCGACGCGGCCAGCACCAGCGGCAGCAGGCTCCAGGCCAGGCGCGGGCCGCGCAGGCGAAGGTGCAGGCCGCGCAGGTCTTCGGCGATGGCGAAGAGGCAGGGCAATAGGAGCAGCGTGATGCCGCTGGCGAAGACCAGGCCCCAGCCGATGGCTAGCGACATCGGGCTGAGCACCGCGTCGTAGCCGCCGATGCCGTAGGCCGTGGGCAGCACGCCGCCCAGGGTGGTCAGGGTGGTGACCAGGATCGGGCGCAGCCGTGCGACGACCGCGCCGATGAGAACCTCGCGGCGCTGGGCGCGATCGCCGCCGTCCCGCGCCAGCTGCACCTTGACCGCATCCAGCATCACGATGCTGGCGTTGACCACAACGCCGGTCAGGCCCAGCGTGCCGAGCAGGGCAAAGAGCGACAGTGGCAGTCCGTGGGCCCAGAAGGCGTAGAGCACGCCGGCCACGCCGAAGGGAATCACGCTGACCACCAGCACGGCATCGAGCACGCTGCCCAGGATCACCGCAACCACGGCGACGATGCCAAAGAGCGCGAGCAGCGCCGCCCGGCCCAGGTCGGCGGTGGTCTTGGCGGCCTGCTTGGCTTCTCCGCCCTGGTAGATGTCGGCGCCACGTGCCCGTGCCGTCTGCAGCACGCCTGCTTCGAGCTGCGCAGCCATGCGCCCGGCATCGAGCCCGGAGTCGGGATGCAGACCCGCGGTGATGGTGGCCGTGCGCACGCCATCGCGGTGGTGGATGCGCGAAACCGAGGCGACCTCCACCGGCGTGACCACGTCGCGTAGCGGCACCATGCGGCCGTCGCTCGCGGGCAGGTCGGTGTCCAAAAGCGCGGCGGTGTCGGCCCGGGCGCTCGGCTCGAACTGCACGCGGAGGGAGGTGGTCTGCTCCACGCTCCGAATCTCGCCCACCTTCAAGCCCTGAAACGCCGCGCGCAGGGTCGCGGCCACGGCGTTGACGTCCAGGCCCCGTCGCGCGAGCTGCTCCAGATCCGGGTTGAGTTCCAGCTGCCGCAGGCCGGGGCGCTCGTCGATTTCGACGTCGCGGACCGCCCCATGCGTGCGCAGCCAGGTCGCCACCTCATGGGCGCTCGAGCGGCGCAGCGGGTCATCGTTTTCGGCCACGTGGACGGTGACCGGCCGCCCCAGCGGCGGCCCGACGCGCCGCGGCTCGAAAGTCAGCCGCGCTGCACTCGAAAGTGATAGGCGCTGCTCGAGCAGGGTCGCCCAGCGTGCGCTGCTGTGGAGCTTGTCGAGGGGCCTGAGGAAGGCGCTGATCACCGCCTCGTGCGCCGCCGCACCCCGGGTCAAATCCGGCGTGTTCGGATCGATATGGCCAATGCGCGCAGTGATGGCCATGAGATCGTCGCCCATGATCGCGGGCAGCTGGGCCTCGATGGCAGCGACGGCGGCCTCGGTGCGCTCGATGGGCGTGCCCAGGGGCAGCTCGAGCTTGATGAAGAGGGCGTCGGAGTCGTCCTGGGGGAAGAGCTCGAAGCCCATGGAAGGGCGCACCACCGCCACGGCGAAGACAAAGACGACGGCGAAGAGCAGCGCGATTCCGTAGCGAAAGCGCAGTGCCCGCGACAGCAGCCGCGCGTAGCCCCGCGTAAGGGCCGCCATCATGGGACGCTTGCCACGCTCGGGCTGTTTCGAACGCACGCGCTGCCGCGAGGCCATGTGCGCCGGCAGGATGAAGAAGGACTCGAGCAGCGACATCGCCAAAGCCAGTACGACCACCACCGGCAGCGCCCAGGCGACCTTTCCCGGCAGTCCCCCGAGCGCGAACATGGGCGTGAACGCCAGCACCGTGGTCAGCGCCGAGGCGAAGACCGGCCGCGCCACGTCCATCACGCCCCTGAGTTCGGGGCTCTGGCCTTCGGGCTGTGGCTCGGTGGCCGCGCGTTCGATGCGCTCGGCGACCACCACGGCGTCGTCGACCAGCATGCCGAGCACCATCACAAAGGCCGCCAGTGTGATCAGGTTGAGCGTCAGACCGAAGAGCGGCAGGAGCGAAAGCACGCCCAAGAGCACCACCGGCACCCCCAGCGCCACCCACAGGGCGGTCCGCCGGCTCAGAAAGACGCCGAGGACCAAGACCACCAGCACCACGGCAATCAGGCCGTTGTTGAGCATCAGCGATAGCCGATTGCGCGTCAGAAAGCTCTGGTCGTTGACCAACTTGTAGTCAACTCCCGGCGGCAATGACAGCTCCGCGAGCGCTGCACGTACGCCGTCCACGGTGGTCAAAATGTCGGCCTCGACGCGTTTGCGCACGACAATGGACAGGCCGGGCCGCCCGCCGGAGTGGGTGCGCAGGCCATGGTCCTCGCGTCCGACCTCGACGCGCGCCACATCGCCCAGGCGCAACAGGCCCCCGTGCCCGTCGGCTCGCAACACGAGCGCCTCGACGTCTGCGGGCGTGCGAAACTCTCCGTCTACCACCACCTGCAGCCGATCGCGTTGGGACTCGACGATGCCTCCGGTCGCCGAAAGGTTCTGCCGCTTCATCGCCGCCGCAATTTCGGCCACCGTCACGCCGCGGGCGCCGGCTGCATCGGGGTCGACCAGCACCCGCAGCTCCGGATCCGACAGGCCCACGGTGGTGGCCTGGGCCACTCCCGGCAGGCGTTCGAGCTGTGCCTCCAGGCGTGAGGCCAGCGGATACAGGCTTTCGCTGGGACCCCAGAGCGCCACTTCGATCACCGGCATCTTGGCCGCCTCGACACGGCGGATCGCGGGCCGCCGCTCCATCTCGGCAGGGAAGTCTGAGATGCCCTCGATGGCCTGGCGCAGATCCTCCTGCAGCTCGCGGATCTGGCGTGGGCCGTAGTGATCGTAGACCTCCACGGTGGTGGTCGAACGGTGGTCTACGATCACCGAATGCAGTTCTTCGACTCCGTCGAGGCCCGCGATCGCATCTTCCAGCGGTGTGGTGATCTCGCTCTCGATCTGCGCAGCCGAGGCGCCGACGAGTTCTGCGTCGACGATCAAGCGATTGATGGTCACTGCCGGAAAACCCTCGCGCTGGATCCCGAGGCCAGTTGTGACCCCGAAGACCACGGCGGCGGCCGTGATCGCGTGTACCAGCAGATGCCGGCGCAGAAAGAATGTGACCAGGGCGCTCATCGCGTCGCCTGCTGCGAAGGCTCCGCCCCATCGATGACCACCCGGTCGCCTTCGGCGAGCGCGAACATGCCTTCGATCACCACGCGTTCGCCCTCGCGCACGCCCGACAGCGCCTGCACCCGCCGGGCGTCGCTCCGGCCGACGGTGAGCGAGCGCCGTCGGGCCCGCAGGATCGGACCGTCGGCTTCCACCACCCACAGCCCGAAGCCGCCTCCAGCGCGGTCGACCGCGGCGCGGGGCAACAGCGCCGTCTCCTGGGTCGAGGTGATCGGCAGCTCGACGCGTCCGACCATGCCCGGGCGCAAGCTCCCGTCCTCGGGTGCCGTCAGCCACAGTTCCGCGGCGTAGGTGCCGCTGTGGACGTCGGCCAGGGTCGAGACGTGGTGCAGCTCGGCCTCCAGCGCCTGGCCGCCGAGCGCAGCGAAGTGCACGTTCGCCCGCAGCCCCGGCTGCAGCGCCGTCGCTTCATCAGCGGTTAGGCCCACGCGCATTTTGAGCCGCGAGAGGTCGACCAGCGTCGCCAGCGCCTGCCCCGGCAGCACCCAATCGCCGAGCTCGGCGTGCAATTCGGCGATGGTGCCCTCGCGGGGCGCTCGGCAGCTGGCGTCGCGCACGGCCTTTTGGGCGCTGTCGGCCTCTACCCGCGCCAGCGCCTTTCGCTCGGAGGCCGCCTGCCGCGCGTAGTCGAGCTGATCGTATCGCTCGGCGCTGATCACGCGCTCGCTCGCCAGCGCCTGGCCGCGCTGGCTCTGCTGCAGGGCCAGCTCGGCATCGACGGCGGCCGCGCCCAGGCTGTGCCGGGCTTTGCGCTGCTGCAGACGGGCCACGCGGCTGTCGCTCTGGAATAGCAGTTGACCGCGCTCCACCCGGTCGCCCTGTTCCACCTTGCGCGCCACCAGGCGGCCGGCGGATTCGGCGGCGACGCGCACGGTGGCGAAGGGCTCGAGCGTGCCGCTGAGCCGGAGGTCTACCGCCAGCTGGCCGCGCTCGACCGTGGCCACCCGAACCCGCAGGGCAGGGCGCGGGCGCGGGCCCGAAACCCCGGCATCGACTCGGGCTGCAGCTGTCGCCGGGTCGGCTGAAGGAGTGCAGGCGACAAGCCAAGCGATCGCGAGTGGCGCGTGCAGCAGGTGCTTGCGCGGACCGCGGGGCGCCGGCGGGCTGCCGAAAAAAGGGTTGACTTGATTCTTTATCATTCGACTGATAATGATTGAAGCAGAGTTTCAGACCCACCGCAAGCCTCCCCGTGCCACGCTCCCGCGGTCGGCCGCGCCCTGCCGCTGCCGTCTCCGGAGCATCGACGATGGCCCGTCCCGCCACCGACATTCGTCCGCGCCTGATCGCCGCCGCGCGTCAGCACTTCCTCGCCCAGGGCGTCGACGGGGCGTCGCTACGCGGCATCGCCCGCGACGCGCAGACCAACATCGGCATGATCCACTACTACTTTCGCACCAAGGACGAACTCTTCTTCGCCGTGGTCGAAGAGGTCTACGGCGTGCTGCTGGCTGACCTCCGCGAGGCGCTCGACCCCGGCCAGCCGCCCGAAGAGCGCCTGCGTCAGCTCTACCTGCGCCTGGCCCGCGCTTCGGAGCTCGAGATGCAGACGGTGCGGCTGGTCCTGCTGGAGGCGATCCGGTCCTCCGATCGCTTGAAGCGCATCGTCGAGCGCTTCCGCGACGGCCATCTGCCGCTACTGCTGCGGACCATCATCGACGGCGTCTCCGAGGGGCGCTTCAACGCCCACCACCACCCGGCGCTGCTGATGCTGGTGGCGATGGGGGGCGGCGCCGTACCGCAGCTCTTGCGCCGCGGCCTGGGCGATCAACCCGAGCTCGACGGACTACCCCGCGGTGAAGAGCTGGCCGAAGAGCTGTTGAAGTTGGTGCTTTCGGGGATCGGTAGGGGCCCGTGAGTGCCCGGCCTGGAAGCGGCTTGCGGGCCGCATAGCGGCTCGCTGGTGAGCTGTGCTTGTAGCGCCGAAAGCTCGGCCTGTCGTGCGCGATTTGATGAGCCTGCTGCCGAATTGCCGCCCCGCCATCGAGGTGCAGCCGTAGGGGGCGACCCGATCGCGGGCGCCATCGGTGGTGTGGCTCGGCTCCACGTCTTCGAGGAGCACGCCCGGGTGCCTGCGCCTGTCGCCGGTGTCGCGATGGCGGTAGGTGGCCCGCGTTCAGTCTTGGGGCCCGGCGGCGCCCGGCGGCGCCACCCCCCCCTGCAGCTGCTCGAGCAGGAAGCTGTTGGAGTCCAGGGTGTCGGGTCGCTGGGCCATCTCGGTGGGCACCGTGCCATCGACGAAGAACTCGTCGAGGGCGCCCTCCATGCCCTCGTAGGCCAAAAGTCCGCTGACGGGATCGATCTTCGCCCGCTGCACGCCCGCCGGCATCGGAAAGTCGACGCTCGGCCTGCCCTCGAGGGCCTTTTCGACCACGTCGATCCAGATCGGAAGCGCGCTCTTGGCGCCGCTCTCGCGTCGGCCCAGGGGGCGATGGTCGTCGAAGCCCACCCATACGCCGACCACCAACTCCGGCGTGTAACCGACGAACCAGGCGTCGCGCGCGTTATTGCTGGTGCCGGTCTTACCCGCGGCCTTGCGCCCGAGTTTGCGCGCGGCCTGGGCCGTGCCTTCTTCGACGACGCTACCGAGCACGCTGGTCAGCACGTAGGCGGCCGCTGGCGACATCACCTGCCGGCGCTCGGCCGCGTCGGTCCAGGGCAGCGGCTCTCCGCCGGCGTCTTTCACCGAGCGCAGCACGCGGTAGGGGGCGTGGCGACCGCCGCTGGCGAAGGTGGCGTAGGCGTTGACCAGCTCGATGGGACGCACGCCGCTGGCACCCAGCGCCAGCGCCAGCGACGGGTCGAGCTCGGTCGTGATGCCCAGTTGCTTGGCGAAGTCGGCGACTTCCTGCGGGCCGAGATCGTTCATCACCCGCACGGCCACCAGGTTGATCGATTTGGCCACACCCTGGCGCAGCCGCACCGCGCCCGAGTAGTTCCAGGTCTCGTAGTTGTTGGGTTTCCACTTGTCGAAGACCTCGGGGGCGTCGAGCACCAGCGTCGCGGGCGTGTACTTCTTGCGCTTGATGGCCAGGCCGTAGGTGATGGGCTTGAAGGTACTGCCCGGCTGTCGCACCGCCGATAACGCACGGTTGAATCCAAAATCCGCTTCGTAGCCGCCCACCATGGCCAGCACTTCGCGTGTGCGTGGATCGATGACCACCACCGCCGCCTGGGGGCCCAGCTCCAGGCGCGCGCGCGCCGGCCGGCCTTTGCCTGGCAGGGCCTCGATGGCGACGCGCAGGTTGGCGCCGACCTCGGCAAAGGCGCTCGGCTTCAGTTTTTCCGGATTGTGGCGGGCGGCGTCGGAAATGGCCGCCACGGCCCTGTGGTCGCCGATCTTCAGCGCGAGCTGTCCGCGCTTGTCGTCTGTGCCGGTGACCACCGCGTCGTAGTTGCGGCCGACCTTGAGCCTGTCGACGCGCTTGATCTTGCTCTTGCGCTTGGCTTTGGGCTTTTTGAAGGGCGCGCGCAGGCCCTGGCGCTCGTCCAGGGCCCGAAGGCCCTTCTGCAGCGCTTCGCGCGCCATGCGCTGCAGCTTCAGATCGATCGTGGTCTGCACGCGGTAGCCGCCAGCGCGGGCCTTTTCCTCACCCACGCGCTGCTCCAAAAGCGAACGCGCCAGGGCCACCATCTCGGGCGCGTCGCCTTCGACCCGGGTGCGCCCCACGAGCTTCAGCTCGACGCCGCGCGCCTCTTCGATCGCTTCGGCCGACAGATCATCCCAGTACTGCCTGCGCTTGGCGGCAAGCTGGTCGAGCACGTACTTCTGGCGCTGCTTGGCCGCTTCAGGATGGCGCAGGGGCGAAAGTCGCGACGGCGACTGGGGCAGCCCCGCCAGCAGGCTGGCCTCGGCGAGCGTGAGCTTCGAGACGTCCTTGCCGAAGAAAAAGCGCGCCGCCTCCTGCACGCCGTAGCGGCCGTGTCCGAAATTAATGTGGTTGAGGTAGAGATGCAGGATCTCGTCTTTGCTTAGCTCTTGCTCGATGCGCCGCGCCAAGATCAACTCTTTGATCTTGCGGGCGACGGTGCGCTCGGGGGTCAGCAGGATGTTCTTGACCAGCTGTTGAGTGATGGTGGAGGCTCCCTGCATGCGCCGCCCGCTCACCAGATCGCGAAAGAGCGCGCGCAGGATGCCGGCGTAGTCCAGGCCCCGATGCAGGTAGAAGTCGGCGTCTTCGGCGGCCAGCACGCTCAGCACCAGCACCCGCGGGATGCGCTCCATGGGCACCACCGAACGGCGCTCGTCGAAAAGCTCGCCGATCACGGTGCCGCGGCGGTCGACCACGCGCGTGGTCTGGGGCGGTTTGTAACTGGCCAGGGCGTCGCGCGAGGGCAAGTCGCGGCCGTAGTACGAAAAGACCGCCGTCAGGCCGAGCAGGCCCAGGGAGCCGAGGAAGACCAGCGCCACCAGGACGCGTGCGGTCAGCACCCAGCGGGGGCCGTGGGCGCTTTTCCTCGATCGCGTGCGGGTGGCAGGCTGTGACTTGCGTGAAGCGGCCTTCTTCGCCGTGCCCGGTGCGCCACTGCGGCTTTTCTTCGGGGGTGAAGGGGCGGGCGCCCTCGAACTACGCGTCTTGCTCGCCGGCGGGCGGCTGCTGCTGCGCTTCTTCGTCGCTTTGGAGGCGCCGCTCATGGGCAACGTCGACCCAGCTGCGCCCGCACGACCTCTTCGGCCCGTTCGACCGAGTTCATCATGAAGCGCGCGCGCAGCTCTTTTCGCTGCGCGTCGCTCAGATCGCCGTCGCGCCCGCGGGTGGCGGCAAAGAGGGTGATGGCGGCCGCCACCGAGACATTGAGGCTCTGGGCGAAGCCCGCCATGGGGATGGTGTAGCGGCCGTCGGCCTGCTCCATCACGGCCTGGGGCAGTCCATCGCGCTCGTTGCCAAAGAAAATGGCGACGCGCGCTAGCTCGGCGAGCTGCTCCGGGGTCGTCTCACCGTCCATGGTGGCGACATACACCCGGTAGTCGCGGGCGCGCAAATCTGCGATGCAGGCCTCGGCGCTCGGGTGGCGCACCAGGGAAAGCCAGCGGTCGCTGCCCTGGGTCACGCGCTGCGAAGCCATGAAGGGTTCGGCGCCCTCCACCAGGTGCACCTCCTGGGCGCCGAAGACATCGGCCGAGCGCAGCACGGCCGCCACGTTATGCGGATCGTCGACGCCCAGCAGCACCGGCACCACAGACTGCAACCGCCGTGTTACCACCGCCTCGATGCGCGCCCGGCGCGCGTCGCTCAGCAGTGGATCGAGCACGGCGATCACGTCAGCGGCCGGCGCAGGCAGCGCAGGCTCCGAGTACAGCACGGCGGCCTCGGGGTGATCGCGACGCATGACGTGTCGACGGCGCGGTCGCCGTCGTGGGCAGCACTGCGGGCTACTTCTTGTCGCCCTTGCCCGAGAGCTCGATCTTGACGCCGATGACCAGTGTGCCGTTCTGGAACTTCTGCCCGGCCACGAAGAAGGGTTCGCCCGAGGCGATCACCGTCAGCAGTGGCAGGTAGTCTTTCTTGGAAGGCCGGTTGATCGAGACCTTGACCTTGTGGCGCCCGTCGCTGAGGCGCTCCACCAGCTCGAGCTGCAGCCGCCGGCCGTTGGGCAGGTCGACGGTGGCGGTCCTGTTCTCGCCCAGGCTCACGGCGTTGGTCGACAGCACCTTCATCGACTTGAAGCTGTTGAAGGGCGCCTTCTGCAGCGCCTTGATCGCGCGCAGCTTGTCGTCGATGGCGCCTGGCTTTTCTTCGGCCAGGATCACCAGGACCTCTCCCTTGACCTCGGGTGGGGCGGCTTGGGCCGTGGTCGGCACCGACGCAACGGTCGCTGCCGCGCAGGCGAGCAGCATCGCCAAAATGAGGGCGAGGGGATTGGGGCGCGTATGCTGGGGGCCGAACATGGTGGGTCTACTCCTCGAAGTCGTCGTTGATCCACACGACAGGGGTGGAGACGCCTTCGGCCAATGCGATCTCGAAGACGGTTCCGGTGTTGTCTCCGAAATCCACCTGGACGATCTCGGAGCCCGCTGCGGCCAGGGCCATCTCCCGCTTGCGCGGTTCGGGCTCGATGCCCGGCTCGGCCACCTTGGGCGGTTTCGTGGGAACGGCGACCTTTTGCGCCGCCGGATCTGCAGCCCGCTCGGCATCTGGCGCCTGGCGGCCGACGACCATCAGAAGCGCGGCGGCGGCAGCCAGGCCGGCCGCTGGCGCCCACAGCTGCCCGGGATGCTCGAGCAGGCTCTTGAACGCTCCCGACAGCCAGGACATCAGCCCCGGTGCCGTCTGCTCGGCGCCCTTTCGCTCGGTGCTGGGCTCGGGCAGCCCCGCCTCGATGCGCGCGTAGAGGGCGTCGAAGTCCACCTCGCGCGACACTTCCTCGGCGGCGACCTCGATGCCCGTGCGCAGCGCCAGAAGCCCCCCATGGCGGGCCTGGGCGTCGGCGTCGAGTTCGAGCTGGCTGCGGACTTCGGCGGCTTCGGCTTCGTTCAGCTCGCCGTCGAAGTAGCGCATCAGTCGCTCGTCTGTGAGGCTCGGGTCGTTCACCGCTTCATTCCGCAATCGTTAGCTCACCGCCGACATAGTCCCGCAGGTGTTCCTGCATCTTGCGCCGGGCGTGAAACAGCCGGCTCATGATCGTGCCCTTGGGCACTTCCAGCACCTGGGCCATCTCCTCGTAGCTCAGCCCCTCCACCTCGCGCATCAGGATCACGGCCCGGTGGTACTCGGGCAGCTCGTCGAGGGCGCCCTGGATCTTCTGGGAAAGCTCCTGGCGGGTGACCATCTTGCTCGGATTGGCCTCGGCGATGCGGGGCAAAAGGGCGCCATCGCCGACGGCGTCGTCCTTGCGGATCCCGTCGTCGAATTCGATGACTTTGCGCACCTTGCGCACATGGTCGATGGCCAGGTTCATGACGATCCGATAGAGCCAGGTGTAGAAACTCGAACTGCCCTGGAAGTTGCCCAGGTGCTTGTGGACCTTGATGAAGGCCTCCTGCACCACGTCGAGGGCGTCCTGCTCGTTTTTGACGACCCCGAAGGCCACCGCGTAGGCCCGCCGGTTGTAGCGCTCGTAGAGGCTCCGAAAGGCTGTTCGGTCCCCATTTTGCACTCGTTTGACCAGCTCCGCGTCGGCATGTCGGTCGGACACCTCCGTTGCGTTCTTGGACGCCTCGGTCGTCTCTTCATTCAACGGCCTGGGGATCCCTTCGGAGGTGGCCGCGGCAGCTTTGGCGGCCGGCTTCATGGCCCGATATGTAGCATGAAAGCAGCATTCTTTGGGCAGCCGGCCTGCAAGCCCGAAAAATCGCGGAAATCTCTTGCCTGGCCTTGTGCCGGGCAGCATCCCGGCTAGCTTCGGGCCGTGTCCTACAGCGACGGGCTCAATCCCCAGCAGGCCGAGGCGGTGGTCCATGGCGATGGGCCGCTGGTGGTCTTCGCTGGCGCCGGCAGCGGCAAGACCCGGGTCATCACCCATCGGGTGGCCCACCTGGTCGGTGAGCGCGGCTTTCGCCCCTGGCGCATCCTGGCGGTGACCTTCACCAACAAGGCCGCCCGCGAGATGCGCGAGCGCCTGGGCGCGCTTTTGGGCGCCCAGGCTCGCGATCTATGGGTGGGCACTTTCCACGCCACCTGCGCGCGGCTGATGCGCCTGCACGCCGAGCAGATCGGCGTGCGCCGCGACTTCGTCATCTACGACGACAGCGACCAGAAGGCGATGGTCACGCGCATCGTGCGCGATCTGAAGATCGACGAGCGCCGCTACCCACCGCGGCGGCTGCAGGCCGAGATCAACCGCGCCAAGCAGGAGGCGCTAGGTCCCGAGCGCTACCAGGCGGGCAATCCGTTCGAGGCGGTGGCCCAGCAGGTCTACAACGCCTACCACAAGCGCATGACCGAGTCGGGGGCGCTCGACTTCGGCGATCTGATCTTCCGCCTGGTCGACGCCATGGGGAAAAATCCCGAGCTGCTGCACGACCTGCAGGGTCGCTTCGACCACGTGCTGGTGGACGAGTACCAGGACACCAACCATGTCCAGTACCTGCTGATCCACCGCCTCTGCGCCGCCCACCAGAACCTGTGCGTGGTGGGCGACGACGACCAGAGCATCTACCGCTGGCGTGGCGCCGACCGCAGGAACATCCTGGATTTCACGCGCCATTTCCCCGCCGCCCGGCTGATCAAGCTGGAGCAGAACTACCGCTCTACCAAACGCATCCTGCGCGCCGCCAACGCCGTCGTGTCCCGCAACGTCGACCGCGAGGAAAAGCGGCTGTGGACCGACAACGAGGCCGGCGCGCCGGTGACGGTGATGGCTTGCGGCGACGAGCGTGACGAGGCGGCGCTCCTGGTTTCAGCCATGAAGATGCTGCTCGAGGCCGGTTACGCCCGCCGCGAGTTGGCGTTGCTCTACCGTACCCACGCCCAGGCCCGTGTCTTCGAGGAAAACCTGCGCTTCGCCGAGCTGCCCTACCGGGTGGTCGGCGGCGTGCGCTTCTACGACCGTGCCGAGGTCAAGGATCTCCTGGCCTACCTGCGGCTTTTGCACAATCCGGACGACGACGTCAGCCTGCTCCGCGTGATCAACACGCCGACGCGGGGGATCGGCAAGACCACCGTGGGGCGGCTGCTCGAACAGGCCGCCCGCAGCGGCATCAGCGTGCACCGGGCACTCGAGCTGAGCGCTTCGGAGAGCGTGCACTCGGCCGGCGCGAAGAAGGCCTTGGGGCGTTTTGCGGCCTTGCTCGGGTCGCTGCGGGCGCAGCTGGCCGAGGGCGCCGGGCCCGCCGATCTGGCCCAGGCGGTGCTCGAGGAGAGCGGCTACCGGGAGCAGCTGGAAGCCGAGGACAGCCCCGAGGCCGACGCTCGCATCGAAAACCTCCAGGAGGTGGTGGGCTCGATGGTGGAATTCGAGCGCGACGCCGAGGAGCCCACGCTGGCGTCGTTTCTGGAGCTGGTGACGCTCGAGACCGAGGCCGACCGCGCCGAGGACGGCGACGTCATCACGCTGATGACGGTCCACGCGGCCAAGGGCTTGGAGTTCCCGGTGGTGATGGTGGCGGGTCTGGAGGAGGACACCTTTCCCCACAAAAACGCCACCCAATTCGAGGATCCCGAGGCTATCGAGGAGGAGCGGCGACTGGCCTATGTGGCGTTTACGCGTGCCGAGCAGCGGCTTTTCCTGAGCCACGCCGAGCGCCGCACCCTCTACGGCCAGACCCACGACTGCATTCCCTCGCGTTTTCTGGACGAGATCCCCGCCGAGGAGCTCGAGCACGTGGGCGGCCGCGCCCGCCGGCGTTCGCGGCCCGCACCCAGCCGCGACCGCGCCTGGGGCACCGGCGGCTGGGGCCTGGACAGCGCGGGCGGGTCAGGGCGGGCCGGAAGCTCCGTGGGCGCGGCAGCGGGCGATTCCTACGTGGATCACAGCGAGGTCTCCGACGTGGGCGAGGTGGAGCTGCGCCGTGGCATGCGCGTGCGGCACCGGAAGTTCGGTGTCGGCCAGGTTTCGGCGGTGTCGCCGGGGGTGCCGCCACAGGTGACTGTGGTCTTCCCCGGTTGGGGCGAGAAAACCCTGGTCAGCAGCTACCTGGAGCCGGCCTGAGCGGCCCCGGGTCTCGTGGGGCCCCTGGAGCCCTCAGTCGTCGCTGCCCGAACCGCCCGAGCTGCCGGAGTCGCTGCTCGAGGCCGAGCCGCTGCTGCTGCCGGAGCCGTAGCCGTCGGCGTACCAGCCGCCGCCCTTGAGGATGAAATTGCCACCCGCGATCATGCGCCGCGCCTTGCGCCGGCCACATTTTTCGCACTTTTTGATGGGGTCTTCGCTGATGCGCTGCTCGCGATCAAAACTCGCCCCGCAGGCGTCGCATTGGTAGTGGTACGTAGGCATGACCGTCGCGGCGCAAATTAAGGCGTCCACCGTAGGAGTCAAGCCCGGGGCGTTGGGCTGAGGGGTCCACCCCCGGCATTCCGGAGCCGCCGGCCTATTCGGCGCCCTCGCGGGCCTTGAGTTCGGCCAGGGCCTGTTCCAGTTCGGCCAGCTCCGCTTCTTCATCGCCGGCGGCCGAGGTCTCCACCCGGGCCGCCACCGCCGGCGCGGCGGGCGCCACGCCCATCTTCTGCTTGAGCGCCAGCAGGGCCTCGTCGGTGCCGGCGTCGGCCTCCAGATCCTGGAACCGCTGTTTGAGCACGTCGCCACCCATCTCCTTGTTCAGCTCGCTCTGGGCGTCGGCTTCGGCCTCGACCTGCTCGACTTTCCTCTCCAGTCGCTCGAAGGTTTCGAAGGCGCTGGCCTCCTTCATGCCGGCCATCGTCTCTTCGATCGACTTCATCGCGTCGGCGCGGCGCTTGCGCGCGATCAGCACGCCCTTCTTGCGATTGGCTTCTTCGATCTTGCTATTGAGGGCGCGCAGGGCCGTCTTCAGTTGCTCGACGGCGTGTTTCTGCTTTTCCCATTGGGCCTGGTACTGGTCGGCCACTTCCTGGAGTTGTCGCTGCCGGGACAGGGCCTGCTTGGCCAGGTCGTCGTCGCCGGCGCGCACCGCCAGCATCGCCTTCTTCTCCCACTCGGCGGCGACAGCGGCTTCTTTTTGGGCCTGGCGCTCGAGCTTCTTCTCGTCGGCGATGGCCACCGCCACCTGCTTTTTGGCCTCGACCAGCTGGGCGCGCATGTCGACCACGACCTGGTCGAGCATTTTTTCGGGGTCTTCGGCCCGATTGATCAGGTCGTTGAGGTTGCTCTTGATGACCTCTGCGAGGCGGCTAAAGAAACCCATGGCCAGCTCCTATCCCGATGGCGTCGCTCAACAATAACTCGAGAGAACTTCCCGGTGGCGTGACAGGGCCAGCGTGAAGTCGTCGAGGGTTCCGCGCAGCTCGTTCAGATCCAGGTTCTCCAGCCGCAGCGCGCAGGTCATGGAGATGGTGTCGTCGCTGATCCCGTAGGCGCCGTGGACCATGTCCGAGACGTTGAGCCGCAGCAGCTCTTCGAAGAGCTGCTCACGTTTCTTCACCTTGCCCAGCGGCATCACCATCAGCCGGAATACCACCAGGTCGCTCTCCAGCCGCACGACGATGCGGGCGGCTGGACTTTCCGGGTCCTGCACCATCCAGGTGCCGTCGGCGACCTCCTCGTGGGAGTAGCCCGAGCCGGTCAGGTAGGACTCGATGTCGTCGCGGGTGCGCATGCTGCCTCCATGCCAAAACAGGCCCGAAGCATACACGGCTGACCACGCCGAGGCGAAATCGGCAGTCGGCGCTGCGATCAGTCGTAGTCTTCGGAGCTGCTGTCGCCGCCGCCGGGGTCGGCCAGCTTGCGCGACCACAGGATGGCGTCCGAGCGCTCACCTTCGGTGACCACGCCTTGGGCCAAGAGGCCTGTCTTGCGGTAGCCGGCGGCCAGGAAGGCGGTGGACAGGACTTCGTTGTCGAAGGGCGCAAAGGCAAAGGCGGAGACGATTTCCCGCTTCTTCAGATCTTCGCCCAGGGTGCGCAGGCCGGCGATGGTCGCGGCGAGTTCGGCATCGTTGGCCGGAACGCGCAGCACCTCCACCAACGAGTGTCCGAAGCAGTCCTGGAACTCGGCGGAGATAAAGTTCGGCTTGGCCTTTTTGGATGCCGCTTCGTAGTAGATGCGCGCGGCATCGCGGCCGAAGTTGTCGAAGGAGCCGTAGGCCGCCGAGGGCTTCTTCCAGAGCGTGTCGCGGGCGCTCTGGGCCTGACGCTCGGTGGCCTGCTTGACGGTGATGCTCTTGGGCGTGTCGGCGAACTCCTCCAGGCGCTTTTTCGCCGCCGTGATGGTCTTGTCGGTCTGGCGCTGGACGGCGTCGCTGACCTCGATGGAGGCGGTTCGGTCGCCGATCACGCAGCCCACCAGATGGCCGTCGCTGCGCTTGTAGAAGCCGGGTACGGTTCCCTCGCGCACGAAGCCCACGCGGGTCCAGGAAGAAACTTCGTCCTTCTCGACCAGCAGCATGACTTTCTTGACGCCCTCGCGCAGCGCCACCGACTGGATGAAGAGGCGTTTGGCGGGCAGGGCGCCGGCCCGGAAGTCGATCACCCGGATCTGCTTGGTGCGCCGATTGAGCAGCATGCAGAGAAAGGCGTTGTCGCTCCGAAAATGGAGCTCTTCGACGATGGGCGGGGGTTCCTTCGCGGCTCGGGCCTTGGTCATGGCGCGCCTCCTCGGACGTGTCACAGCGGTCCCGCCCGCTCCGAGCAGTCGGCTGGCACCGTTAAAGCCGCGGGACGATAGTGCGCCACCCCGGGGGTGTCAAACGGACGGCGAGCTTTGCTGCTCGGGGGTCCCTCAAAAAAAAGCCCCCCGGGAGAGATCTCCCGAGGGGCTTTCGCGCTTGCGCGTGCTGGCCTACTGGCCGGCCAGGGCCGCGTCGATGGCGGCCTTGAAGGCCGGTAGCGGCTGGGCGCCTTGCAGCAGCTTGCCGTTGATGAAGAAGGAGGGGGTGCCGATGCGGGCGCCGGCCTTCTGAACGGCGTCCAGGTCGGCCTGGACCGCGGCCTTGTGCTTGTCGTTGTCCAGGGCGGCCTTGAACTTGGCCATGTTGATGCCGCCGACTTCGCCGGCGTACTTCTCCAGGTCCTCGCGGGCCAGGGCGCGCTGATTCTGGAACATCAGGTCGTGGTACTTCCAGAAGGCCTGGTCGCCGGCCTGTTCGTAGACCTCGCGGCCAGCCTCGGCGGCCTTGAAGGCCTTGTCGTGGAAGGGCAGGGGGTAGTCGCGCCATACCAGCTGCACCTTGTCGCCGTACTCGTCGATGACCTGCTTGATGGTGGGATTGACGCGGTTGCAGAAGGGGCACTGGAAGTCGCTGAACTCCTGGATCAGGACCTTGGCGCCCTTCTTGCCCTTGCTCGGGGCCTTGGCCGGGGGTTTGATGTCGTAGACCTTGTTGGCGTCGGGACGCTCGGCCGGCTTGGCCGCCGCCGGTCCTGCACCTTCGACAAACTTGGGCGCGGTGGCGCCGTTTTCGATGACCTTGGCGTAGAGCTGGCCCTTGGGCGTGCCCTTGGCCACCAGGTCCTTGGCCTTCTTCAGCTCTTCGTCGATGACCGCCTTGAAGGCCTCGAAGGGCTGGGCGCCGCGCAGGTTGCGTCCGTTGATGAAGAACGAAGGCGTGCCGCTGGCGCCCAGGGAGCGCGCCAGCTTCTGGTCCTCTTCGGTCTCGGCCTTGTGGCGGTTGTCGTCGAGGGCGGCCTTGAACTTGGCCATGTTGAGCTTGAGCTCGCCGGCGTACTTATCGAGGTCCGCACGCGTGAGGGCTTTTTGGTTTTCGAAGAGCTTGTCGTGCATCTCCCAGAACTTGCCCTGCTCGCGCGCGGCGAGGGTGGCCTCAGCCGCCAGCTGGGCGTCCTTGTGGAAGGGCAGGGCGTTGTGCTTGAAGACGATGCGCACGTCCTTGCTGTAGGTCTCTTCGATCTTTTTGATGGTGGGGTTGACGCGATTGCAGAAGGGGCACTGGAAGTCGCTGAACTCCACGATCGTCACGAAGGCGTCGGCCGGGCCCTTGGCGGCCGAGTTGCCCACCGGCACCTTGTAGACGGCCTTGGGGTCGGGCTGGCGGCGCTGCTGCTGCGGTTCGGGCGCCTTGGCCGCGGTCAGGCCGTTCTTGGTCAGCGCGGCGTAGAGCTTGGCCTTGGGCGTGCCGCTCTTGATCAGCTTGTCGGCGCGCTTGAGCTCGTCGTCGATGACCTCCTTGAAGCGCGGCAGCGGCTGCGCGCCCGACAGGAAACGACCGTTGATGAAGAAAGCGGGGGTGCCGCGCGCGCCCATCTTCTGGGCCAGCTCCTGATCGGCGGTGACCGAGGCCTGGTGGACGTTCTTGTCGAGCGCTTCCTTGACCTTGTTCACATCCAGGCCGGCCTCCTGGGCGTACTTTTCCAGGTCTGCACGGGAGAGCGCCTTCTGGTTTTCGAAGAGCTTTTTGTGCATGGCCCAGAACTTGTCGTTGCCACCCTGCTTGAAGGCCTCCATGGCCAACTGGGCGGCGGGCCCGGCATCCTTGTGGAAGGGCAGGGGGTTATTGCGCCAGACGACGCGGACCTTGCCCTTGTAGTCCTTCAAGATCGTATCGAGGGTGGGCTCGACGCGGGTGCAGAAGGGGCACTGGAAGTCGCTCCATTCGACGATTGTGACCAGGGCGTCGGCTGCTCCCTTGGAGGGTTGGGCGTCTGTGACGGGGATCTTGAAGCGGTCGGGACCGCCTTCTTCGACGACGGCTTCGACGTCGTCGCCCTGGTTGGCGTCGGCTGCGGCCGTGACTTCTTCGCCACCGCCTGAGCCGGAAGTGACATGTCCGATGACGACCCCCGCGAAGAACGCGAAGAGGATCGACACGAGTGCAGAACCTTTACTCATGATCTCTATCTCCGGACGCACCGCAGCTGCGGATCGAGCGTCCATTTGGGTTTTTGATGAACGGTTGGGTTTTGCCGGCGGGACGCGCTCAAGCGGCGCGTCGGCCGCGCTGGGGCGGGCGCTCGAGGGCGCCTTGTACGCCGGCTCGGGGCGCAAGGCCGAGGCGGGCGGAGCGTGGGCTCTGCCGCCCCTCGGCGTCCGGTCGAGTGCCCGGGGCATTGGCTGAACCCGCGTGTTGCAGGCCCCCGTCTCGGTAGCTGCCCGAGCTGCCGCCCCGGGGCGCGCAGCGCGGGTCGTCGGGGCTGGCACACCATAGCAGCTCGTCCTGCTCCGGTTCTGCCAGCGACGGCTCAGCTTCGGCGCCGGCCTGTGCCGCGAGCAGCTCCAGCTGCGGCTCGGAGGCCACCGACACCAGCACCGCGCCCTCCTGGCAGACAGTGCTCGTCGCCTCCGCGTCCTGGGCGGGCAGGAGCGATGCGACTACCACGACGAGCGCTGCGCACTGACGGGTCATACGAACGGCGGAAGTCTACAGCCGATTGACCGCGGGGCAAGTCCCCGCAATTTTAGCAGCCGTGGTCTCGGAGTAACGTACTTGTAGGTAACCGTAGGAGAGAGCCCCATGCGCGACTTCGATGCCCAACGCGATCTTGCCCGCGTGCAGCAGCTGGCTGCCGCCCTGGGGGCCGAACCGCCGGCCGAGGCGCTGCTCGCCTGTGCCCGCTACGTGGAGCTGGTGGCCGCCTGGAATCGCCGGGTGGATCTCACCGCCGCGCGCGGTGCCGAGGCCCAGGCCGAGGTTCTGCTGGCCGACGCCATGGCGCTGGCCGCAGGTGATCTGCTCTCGCAGCTGGGCCCACGTCCGAGCTTGCTCGACGTGGGCACCGGCGCCGGTGCACCGCTTTTTCCGCTGCTTTTGCTCAGGCCCGAACTCCGCGCCTGCGCGGTCGAGGGGCTGCGCCGGCGGGTGGCCTTTCTACGTGTGGCCGCGGCGCGGCTCGGGCTGCTCGAGCGGCTGAGCATTTGCGAGCGCAAGCTCGGTCCCGAGGATGCTCCCAATGGGCTGCCGGGCGCGCCCTTCGCGCTGGCCAGCTCGCGCGCCACCTTCGAGCCCAGCCGTTGGCTCGAGCTGGCTTTGGGGCTTTCCCCGGCGGCGCTGCTGTTCACGGCGCGCGCCGAGCTGCCGGCGGCGCCCGAGGGCACGACGCTGGTCACCACCCAACGCTATGCGCTGCCCGGGTCGGGCGCGCCGCGGGCGATCAGCCTCTATCGGCGGTTGTAGCGCTCGCGCTGCTGGGCGCGGCTGGGGATGATGCGCACGCGGCGGTCGGCACCCTGGTCGTCGGAGCGGGTGCTGACGCCCGGGAACTTGGCCAGCGAGAGATGCACCACGCGGCGGTCGCGCGGCGACATGGGCTCCAAGGTGACGATGCGGCTCTGGGCCACGGCGCGCTTGGCCTCGCGGCGTGCCAGCGAGGCCAGGCCGTCCTCGCGGCGCTCGCGGTAGTCGCCCGAGTCCAGCAGCACATGGCGCCGGCCGTCGGGGAAGCGGTTGACGATTTTGTTGATCAGAAACTGCAGGGCGTCGAGGGTCTGGCCCTTCTTGCCGATGACGCGGCCGGCGTCTTCGCCGCTGACGTCGATCACGACCTCGTCGCCATCTTCCCGGATCTTGACCTCGACGCTCAGGCCCATGCGCGCGACGATCTCCTGGACCATCTCGGCGGCCAGTTCGGCCTTGCCGTCTTCCTGGGTCTCCACGTCGTCGCGGTCGCGGTCGCGGTCGCGGTCACGGTCGCGGTCCCGTGCAGCGTCTTCGGCGTCATCGGCGTCGACGAGCAGCGCTCCATCCAAATCGGGGCCTTTCTTGTCACTTGCCACGGCGGGATCTCCGTTCTGCCTTGCTCGGCCGGGCGCCCTTGGGGCGCGGTTTGCTGAATACCATGTCCGAGCCCTCCTCGGCATCCGGGGGTTCGGAGGGGGGGGCGCCGCTGCGGGAGGCGGAGGGGCTCTTGCCGTTGCCGCCGGCGGCGCTGCTGTCGGCTTTGGTTGCGGCCGCGGTCTCGGATTCGGCCTCGCCTGGCCTGGAGGCCCGGGCAAGGTGCCGCTCGATCAGCCGCTGCTGGGTGATGCTCAGCGCCGAGTTGGTGAACATGTAGAGGCACAGCCCGGCCGGCAGAAAGAGCATGAAGCTCGCCATCATGGTCGGCATCATGTACAGCATCATCTTCTGCTGTACCGGATCGGTGCCGGCCATGGGCGTCATCTTCTGCTGCACGAACATCAGCGCGCCCAGGGCCAGGGGCAGTGAGAAATAGGGGTCGGGCGAGGACAGGTCGACCCACCACAGCGCAAAGGGCGCCCGGAACAGCTCGACGTTGCTCGACAGCGACGTGTAGAGCGAAAACCAGATCGGAAGCTGCAGCAGCATGGGGAAGCAACCGGCCATCGGGTTGACGCCGCGGTTGCGGTACAGCTCCATGATCGCCGCGCCTTTTTTCTCGCGGTCGTCGGCGTAGAGCTCGTTGATGCGGTCCATCTCCGGCTTGAGCTCTTTCATCTTGGCCATCGACTGCATCTGCTTGGCCGTCAGTGGAAAGAGCAGCAGCTTGACCACGAAGGTCAGCAGGATGATCGCAAACCCCCAGTTGCCCACAAAGTCGAAGATCACGCGCAAGAGCCAGGTCAGGCCTTCAGCCAGGCCAGTGAACCAGCCGGTCTGGATCGCCTCGCGCAGGTGATGACCGGCGGCCGACAGCTCTTCGGGGGTCTTGGGGCCCAGGTAGGCCAGGGCGCGGTAGGTGTGGCTCTGGCCGGGTTCGAGCGACAGCTCGGCGTAGCTCATGCGCGCGCTGAAGAGCGTGCCGACGGGGTCGCCGTCGGCGTCGCGGCCGCGGTCGGAGGCCTCGATGCGGCAGTCGCCAGCGGCTTCACCCTCGGGTGCCACGGCGCTGAGGAAGTAGACGTTTTCCACGCCGATGAAGCCGATGTCGCCGCGGAAGGGCAGTGCTTCATCGAGCCCGGCCCGCAGCTCTCGTTCGAGTTCGTCGGCATGGCGGCATAGGGCGCTGCTCGTGGCCGGCGAGCGAACGGGCAACAGCGGAATGCCACCACCTTCGGCTTCGGACGTGACGTAGTGGTGGGAGGCCAGGTGGTGGCGCAGACTGTGGCGCCGGCTCGAGCCGTTGTGGATGCGCGTGGTCACCCACAGCTGGTTGGGAACTTCGGCGGCCTCGAGCTTGCGCGTGATGGAAAGGCCCTCGAGCCGGCCGCTCAGGCGCACGGCACTGGGCGACAGGCGCTCGACCGTGAGCGGGGCCAGGGCCGATAGGTCGATGCCGTCGAACTCGAGTCCCAGCGGGTAGTAGCGGGGCCTGTCGGTGGTGACCAGGTCGATGCCGCCGGCGGGCTGCTCGCCGCCTTGGCGGTAGCGCTCGGACTTGAGTTCGAAGGAGGTGAGCCCGGCGTTGAGGTTGGAGACGCTGGCGATGAAGGAGGCGGCCTCGATGCGCACCTGCTCTTCACGCTCGCGCAGGGCATCGAGCCCGGGGCCGCCCCTGGGCTCGGCGGCGGGCTTCGAATTCTTCGTCGAATTTGTTGTCGCGGTGCCGCCGAAGGCCGCCTGGGCGTCGGCGGAGCCGCCTTCCCCCTCGCCGGGCGGTGGCAGAAGCAGCATCGGCGCGGCCACCGCCAGCGACAGCAGCGCCATGTAATAGAACATGCGCGGCGGGGATTTATTTTCCATGGCCCTGTGGTTCGCCCAGGTGTGGTTCGCCCAGGTGTGGTTCGCCCAGGTGTGATTCGCCCAGGCGGGCCGGGGGCGGATCGAAGCCCCCGGCGTTGAAGGGGTGGCAGCGCAGGATTCGGCCCGCGCCCAGCGCGCTTCCGCGCGCGGCTCCAAAGCGCTCGACGCAGGTTTCGGTGTAGGCCGAGCAGCTCGGATGAAAGCGGCAATTGGCCCCGAGCAGCGGCGACAGCGCCCGGCGGTAGACGCGAATCAGGAGCAGCAGTGCACGGGCGAGCATCGGGGGATCCGGGTCAGTGGGAACGGGGGGCGCCCTGGGGCGCGCCCGGCTGGGCGCTGCGGGCGGCGCGGGCCAGTGGTCGCCTGGCCTCTTCGAGTTCGGCGACGACGGCCCGGTAATCTAGCTCCAGGGCACCCCTGCGGGCCACCACCACGACCTCACAATCGTCGGGAAAGAGCCCCGGGTTGCGCCGGAAGGCCTCGCGCAGCCGCCGCTTGATGCGATTGCGGCCCACGGCGCCGGCCACCCGCTTGGTGACGGTGATGCCGAGGCGGCGTTGGGAGGCGGGCAGCACCATGATCAGGAAATGTGGGGTGTGAACCTTGCGGCCTTGGCCCTGGACGCGGAGATAGTCCCCACGGCGCAGAATGCGGGCGCTCCTGGGAAAGGCCTCCGCCCCTTTGCCGCTTCCCTCGCCTGCTCGCCGGGTCGACATCCCGCTGGCTCTGGGTGTCGCTGGAGGGACGGTGGCTTCCGGTGCTGGGTAGGTCCCGAGACCGAGGACGCCCACGTTCCCGTCTACTTGCTGTAGACCGAGACCGAGAGCCGCTTGCGGCCCTTGCGGCGCCGGTTGTTGATGACGCGGCGTCCGGTTGCGGTCTTCATGCGTGCGCGAAACCCGTGGGTGCGCAGGCGGCGCTTACGATGCGGCTGATATGTGCGTTTCACGAGGGCGCTCCAGGACCCCGACTCTGCGGGTGGCGGCGGAAGGAAGCACGGGGCCCCCTGGCTGTCAAGCCAATGGTGTGCACACAGCTCACCAGATGGTCTCCACCTCGTCGTGGTTCTGCTCGGCTGCGGCGCTCGAGCCCAGCGCAAAGACGGCCTGGTGGGCCGCGCCGAAGCGCCCGCGGGTGACCAGCGCGGCGATGTCGCCGTCCAGCTCGCGGTAGTCGGCGTAGGCCATCAGGGCGTCGTGCAGGTCCTTGGCGCTCTGGAAGCGCTGATCGGGGTCGCGGGCGAGGGCGCGCCCGACGATCTCCTGCAGTACCGTGTCGGCTTCGTCGTTGAGCGGTAGCAGGGCGGGGATCTCGGCCCGGCGTACCAGTTCGACGGTGCCGAAGTCGGTGGGCGCGTGGAAGAGCCGGCGCATGGTCAGCATCTCCCACAGCACGATGCCGACGGCGAAGACGTCGGCACGGGCATCGATGGCCTCGCCGTGGGCCGCTTCCGGCGAGAGGTAGCTGAACTTGCCCTTGATCAGGCCTGGGGCCGTGCGCGTGCGCTGCAGCTTGGACTTGGCGAAGCCCAGATCGCAGAGCTTGAGCGAGCCGTCCACGCCGAGCAGGACGTTGGGCGGGGTGACGTCGCGGTGGACCACCGACAGCTCAGAGGCCCCGACCCGCAGGCCGTGCAGGTGGTGGAGGCCGCGGCACAGGGAGAGGCAGACGAGCACCGCCTCGCCCAGGCTGAAGCGGTCGTCGTTGGCCAATAAGCCGGCGGTCAGGGAGCGCAGATCCTGGCCCTCGATGTACTCGAGCACGCCATGGAGCTGGCCCTGGTAGGCCCAGGAGTCCAGTGTGGCCACCAGATTCGGGTGGCGGCAGGCCAGGCCCAGGCGGATCTCGTCGCGCAACATGCCGGCCATCTCCGGGTCGTTGCGCAGGTGCGGCAACAGCCGCTTGAGCACTACCCGCTCGCCGGCGCGGCCCCGGTCGCTGTCCCGAGCCCGCTCGCCCACGAAGAGTTCGGCGACCCCACCGGCTGCGAAGCGGCGCACAAACCGATAGCGCGGCGTATTGTGGGACTCGAGACGCGCTCCCATCGCCGCTCGGGGGTAGCACAAGCGGGCCCGGGCTTCACTCCCGTGTGGCCGATTTGGTGGCCGATTTGCCGGCGAAGCCTCGCCGCGCGCCGAATTCGCGGGCGGAGATTCGCCGTTGCGGGCCACAAAAGCGGCCGGCCGCCGACCGGAAGGGGGAGACACGATCGGCTGGGGCCGGCCTGACGCCGCAGAGGGAGAGGGGGTTTCCCCCACAGCGCTAGGGTCAAGACTAGCGCGCCGATCGCCTGGAAACCACCGCGACTTCGCGGCCCTGTGCGGCGCTCGTCGATGCCGCGCAGGGCCGGGAGGTTTTCGGGCCAAAGTATGGGGGGCGATGACGGTGCCGCGGTGCCGACGGTCTTCACTTCAGCATGCCGGCGTCCAGGAAGCTGAAGTAGCCCTGGTGGCCGATGATGATGTGGTCGAGGACCCCGAGTCCGAGCAGGGCGCCGGCCCGGCACAGGCGCCCGGTGATGGCCACGTCTTCGTCGCTGGGGGCTGGCTCTCCGCTGGGGTGATTGTGGGCGAAGATCACGGAGGCCGCCGGTTCTCTGAGCACCTGGCGGAAGATGTCCGAGGGGGTTACGGCGCAGCTGCTGAGACCGCCGATGGCCACCAGAATCTCGGCCAGCGGTCGGTTCTTGGCGTCCAGGGGCAGGGCGTAGAAGTGCTCCTGGCTGGCCTGCCGCAGGCGCGGCCCCAGGGCGGCTTCCACGTCCCGGCTGGAGCTGACCGGGGCCTTGGGGTGCAGCGGGCGGGCGCTGAGGCGCAGGCCGAGCTCGACCGCGGCGCGCAGGCGGCTGGCCTTGCTGTGGCCAATGCCGGCGCGCAGGCTCAGCGATGCGGCGCTGGTGCGGCGCAGGCCCTCGAGGCCGCCCAGCTCGCCGATCAGGCGTTCGGCCAACACCGCCACACCTTCGCGGCTCGAGCCGGTGCCCAGCAGGACCGCCAGCAGCTGGGAATCGCTGAGGCAGGCTTCGCCGTGTAGCAGCAGTCGTTCGCGGGGGCCCATGGTGGGGCCCGCGCTCGGGAGGGGGTCGAGTTGAGCGTTTTCCATGCCGACCCGCTGGTGCAGGAGCCGTGCCGAATTTCCGCTCGTGTAATTTCAAGCAGTTACGGGCGCGAGGGTGTCGGATCGGCGGAGGCCTTCGAAAATCCGCCACTCAGCGCTTCTTGAAGAGCTTGCCGAGCAGGCCCCCGACCCCTGCCTCTTCTGCCTTCTTGCCAGTGCCCCCGCCTTTGCCTTTGGTCGACCCGCCAACCGCCTGCTGGCGCATGGTCGCCACCCGGACCTCGCGCACGGCTTCGATATTGTGCGGGTTGAGGCTGGCCACTTTCTTGAAGTAGCGCAGCGCTTCCTTGGTGTCGCCCTGGCGGCGCAGCAGCTGGGCCTTGAGCATGTTGGCTCTTTCGTGGTCGGCATGGAGCGCCAGGGCGGCGTCGGTGGCGGCCATCATCTGTTTCATGGGGCCGTCGTCGTGGGGGTATTTCTGGACCAGCAGCCAGGCGTACATGGCGTGGTACTCGGCCTGATCCTTGATCACCGAGAGGATCCGCTCCATCAACCCGATGGCCTCGTCGAATTGGCGGCGGCGGCTGAAGACCAGCACCTTTTCGTACTCCATGGCCATGTTGAGGATGCTCTCGATCAGCTTGTCGGCCGCTGGCGTGCCGCCACCTTCGCGCACGGTCTGCACGTACTTGACCCGCGCTTCCTCGTCGCTGAGGGTGGCGTTGGCTTCGCTCAGGTAGCTGAAGATGATCTGCACGTACTCCTTGATCGGCGAAAGCTCCTTGGGCAGCCGGTCGGGGTGCCACTCCTTGGCCAGCTGGTAGTACTTGGTGCGCGCGTCGCTGGCCTTGGCGTTGCGCGGGATGTCGAGCATTTCGAAGTAGTTCTGGTTTTCGATCAGCCGACCCTTGGTCACCACGCGCAGCCAGCGCTCGCGTAGCTCGTCGGAGAGTTCGTCGGGCGGCGGCGGGATGTTGGCCAGCCGCGCCAGGTCGCCGTGCAGCCCGCCCTCCTTTTGCTCGCTGGCCGCCTGCTGCTTGGCCGCCCTCTCGCGCGAGTCCCTTTGTGCGGAGGCCTTGGCGGCCTCGCCGGCCTGGGCGTCGTCGGCGGCGGCGATGGCCTTGGTGATGCCGAGGGTGTAGAGCAGGGCGCGCGTGCGCTGCTCACCCAGGCCGCTCAATTGCATCAGCGTGTCGATGTCGCTCGGCTCGGCCTGGATGATCTGGACGATGGCGCGCTCGTCGCTGTCGAAACCGTAGCGCTCCAGGTTCACCCCGGGCAAAAGGCGCAGTCGCTTGCCCTCGAAGCGCGCGAGCACCTGGGCCACGGTGCTCGGCTGGGCACAGCTGCGCATGGCCTCGGTGACCAGCGCTACCGGGTCGATGCGGCCGTTCTGCCGCTCGTCGCCCAGCAGGTTGCTTTCGTAGAAGGCATAGGGCGCTCGACCGCGGGTGAACAGCGCGAGCAGGCCGTCCTTGAGGGTGCTGGCCGGCTGCATCAGGCGCCCGGCCACCGGCCGACCCTTGAGCAGCAGGATGCGGTCCTGGCCCGAGGCGCCTTCGGTCTCGTCGGGCCACAGCGCCAGGGTTCCCGACAGCTGCTTTTGTTCCAGGTAGAGGAAGAGATGGGGCAGCGGCGTCTTGGTGAGAGTGCCGGATGCGATCGGTTCGGGGGCTGCCATCGATTGCGACGGGGCGGTGCGAGGCCCGGGTCGAGCCGGGACCTGGCGCCTAGGATATCGGCCCGCTGGGGCCAGATCCACGCAAAATCGGACCCTCAGGGCAGCCGCCAGCGGGTGCCGCCGGGGTCGTCCATCAGCTCCACGCCCAGTTCCGTCAGCTGCTGGCGCACGGCGTCGGCGCGGGCGAAATCCTTGGCGCCCCGAGCGGCCGTGCGCTCGTCGATGCGCGCCTGGATGTCGGCTTCCGACAGGCCCAGACGCGCCGCCCGCCGGCTGCGCACGCGGTCGAGGAAGGCCTGGGGCTCGTCGTTGCCCAGCCCCAGCACGCGGCCCAGGCGCTCGAGCCCTTCGCGGGCGGCGGTGACCGCCTGCCGCGCTACTTTGCCCTTTTTGCCCTTGCTGCGCTCGGCCAGCTCGTTGACGTGCTTGAGAAACTCGGCCGTGCGCGCCAGGGCCACCGGCATGTTCAAGTCGTCGTCCAGGGCTTCGCCCAGGGCCCGCGCGAAGTCCGTGAGCGGCTCGGGCACCTCGCCGTCGTCGACGATGCGCTTGTCGGCGATGGCCTCGAGGCGTGCGCGGCTGCTGTAAATGTATTCCACGCGGCGCTCGGCCTCTTCGATCTGCGGAAAGCCCGTGACCTGGCCGGCGTCGTCGAGGGTCCAGTCCAGGTTCAGCGGCGCCCGGTAGTGCACGCTGAGGGCGAAGTAGCGAAGGGCCTCGGGCTCCACCAGGCGAAAGCATTCACGGGCGGTGAAGAAGTTGCCCAGGCTCTTGCTCATCTTCTCCTTGTTGACCTCGATGAAGCCGTGGTGGACCCACATCGAAGCCAGCGTCTCGCCGGAGGCGGCTTCACTCTGGGCGATTTCGTTTTCGTGGTGCGGAAAGACCAGGTCGAGGCCCCCGCCGTGCAAATCGAAGGAGGCGCCCAGGTAGTGCGTGCTCATGGCCGAGCACTCGATGTGCCAGCCGGGGCGGCCGGGGCCCCAGGGGCTGGGCCAGGTGGTCGCTGAAGCGCCTTCGGGCTGGCCCTTCCATAGCGCGAAGTCCGCCGGGTGGCGCTTGCGTTGGCCCTCTTCGGCGTCGAGACGGCCGGAGGCGCCGTGCTCCAGGTCGCTCGGCTTGCGGTGGGAGAGCTTGCCGTAACCGGGGAAGGCCTCGACGCTGAAATACACGTCGCCGGCCGATTCGTAGGCGGCACCCTTGTCGATCAGCGTTTGGATGAGCGCCACGATTTGCTCGAGGTGCTCGCTGACGCGGGGCTCGATGTCGGGTTCGAGCAGGCCCAGGCGCCGGGTGTCCTCGTGGTAGGCGTCTTCGAAGCGCCGGGCCAGGGTCATCGGCGCTTCGCCGCGTTCGGCGGCGCGGCCGATGATCTTGTCGTCGATGTCGGTGATGTTGCGAACGTAGGTGACCTTCATGCCCTGCTCGCGCAGATGGCGGACCAGCACGTCGTAGGTCAGCGCCGAGCGCATGTGACCGATGTGCGGGTAGTCGTACACCGTCGGGCCGCAGACGTAGATGCGGGCGTGGCCCGGCTCTTGCGGCGAAAAGGGCACCACCGCGTCGCGCAGGGTGTCGTGGAAGCGTTGGGGCATGGGCGGTGGTGTACCCGCCGCCTTTCGGGCTTTCAAGCGGCCGTGGCGGGCCCGCTCCGCATTTGCTACACAGGGCCGGTGAAGGCCGAGCAGCAGAGCGAGCTCGTCGTTGTCGAGTCCCGTCTGTCGCGGGCGATGGGGCGTTGCATTCGAGACTTCGAGCTGATCGAGCCCGGCGACCGCGTGATGGTGTGCCTCAGCGGCGGCAAGGATAGCTACGGCATGCTGAGCTTGCTCGAGCGCTATCGTCGGCGCTCGCCCGTGCCCTTCGAGCTGCTGGCGGTCCATCTCGACCAGGGGCAGCCGGGCTACGACGGTGCACCCCTGCGCGACTGGCTCGCGGCCTCGGGGGTTCCCTACGAGATCATCGCCCAGGACACCTACAGCGTGGTCATGGAGCACGTGCCGGAGGGCAAGACCTATTGCTCCATGTGCTCGCGTCTGCGTCGAGGCGTGCTCTACACCGCGGCCCAGCGCCTGGGTTGCACCAAGATAGCCCTCGGCCACCACCGCGACGACGCCCTCGAGACGCTGCTTTTGAACCTCTGCTTCGCCGGCGCCATGGCGTCGATGCCGGCGCGCCTGCGCAGCCGCGACGGGCGCAACGTGGTGATCCGGCCGCTGCTGTACGCGGCGGAGTCCGAGCTGGCGCGCTACGCTGAGCTGAAGGCCTTTCCGATCCTGCCGTGCGACCTCTGCGGTTCCCAGGACCAGCTCAAGCGGCAGCAGATGAAGCGGCTTTTGGGCGAACTCGAGACGTTGGCGCCGCGCGTGCGTCACAGCATGTTGGCGGCGCTGGGCAACGTGAAGGCGGGGCATCTACTCGACCGGCAGCTGTGGGCGGGGCTGGACCCGTCCGAGCCGGTGGAGCCCCAGCCAGGCTGCCAGCCCGCTGGGCCGGGTGGTTCGGATGAACCAGGTGAGCAAGCCGTGGGTGAAGCTGTGCGGCAGGCCGGGGTGCCTGCCCTTCGCTTGCCGCTTCTGGGTTGAATGCGCCGGGGCGATGATGGGGCCAGCGGTGCGATCGCAGGGGCTTGATGCCGACCCGGGGTGGCGCGCCTCGGGCGCCGGCGCGCTGCGCGCTTTCGCTCTTGCCGGCGTGCTCGTCGCCTTCTTTGTCCCCGCGCCCCTGGGCGCGCAGTCGCGAAACGCCTCCGTCGACCGCTTCACGCCCGCCCTCGACAGCGACGGTTTCATCACCGTGCAGGGCACGCGTACGCCCGGATCCGGCAATCGCGTGCTGTCGCTGATCTCGGACTACGCGCGCAGGCCGCTTTCGGCCAGGCTCGACGACGGCAGCAATCGCGACCCCATCGCCGATCGCGTCGAGAGCCAGTTCGGCTTCGAGGTCGGCGTCGGTGGTCGGGCCGCGCTCGGAATGCGCTGGCCGGTGATCGCCTACCAGCACGGGGATCTGCTGCCCGAGCAGGAGTGGAAGCTGCAGCCCTTCGCGCTGGCTGACCCGGAGTTATTGGCCCGCTTGCGCGTGCTGGGCGAAAGCGCCAATGACCAAACCGATCGCCGCGACGGCCCCGGGCTGGCGCTGCAGCTGGGGGGCAGCCTGCCCATCGGCGATGAGGACGCCTACGCGGGCGAGGGCAGCTCCGTGCTCTCGGCCGAGCTGCTGGCCGACCTGCACGTCCTGGCCGCCGGTCTCGGCGCCAGCGTCGGGGTGCGCCATCGCTTCGTCGAGCGCGAGCTGGCCGGCGGTCGGCGCCTGGGCGATGAGATGACCTTTGGCGCGGGCGTGAAGCTGCCCGTGCCGCCGCTTCGGCCCTTGCTCTTCTTGGCCGAAGTCGGAGGCGCCGCCGACTTCAAGCACACGACGGTGCTGGAGGTTCGCGCCGGAGTGCGCGCCGACTACGAGGAGCTGAGCCTGCTGTGCAACGCCGGTGCCGGTTTGACCTCGGCCGTCGGCAGCCCCGGGCTGCGCATCGCGCTCGGCCTTTACTACCAGCCGCGCGACGCCGACCGCGACGGCGACGGCGTGCCCGACGAGCGCGACGAGTGCCCGCCGCTGGCCGAGGACCTGGACGGCTTCGAGGATGGCGACGGCTGCCCCGACCCGGACAACGACAACGACCTGATCCCCGACGCCGACGACCTCTGCCCCAACGAGGAGGCCCTCGAGGACCAGGATCTCGACGAGGACGGTTGCACCGATGCCCCCAAACCACGTTGACGCCGCGCCCGCTTCGACCCTCGCGCGCGGCCTGGCGCTGTCGCTACTGACGCTGCTATTCGCCTGCACGCCCCAGGGCGACCCCGCCATCGGTGCCGGCGGCTTCCGGGACGATTTCGAGCGCAGCCAGCTCGGCGATGCCTGGCGCACCACCGGCGGCAACTACACGATCGAAAAGGGCCAGCTGCGCATCAAGGGCGCGCGCAATCGCCCCCTGTGGCTGCGCCGTACCCTGCCTCGGGACGTGCGCATCGAGCTGGATGTGCGCAGCGAGTCGCCCGATGGCGACATCAAAGTGGAGGTCTTCGGCGACGGTGTCTCCAAGGCCGAAAAGGCCAGCTATACCGCCACCAGCTATGTCGTGATCTTCGGGGGTTGGGGCAACTCCCTCAACGTGCTGGCGCGCATGGACGAGCACGGCGATGACCGTGTGGTGGGGCCTGCCTACAAGGTCGTACAAGGGCGGACGTATCACATGAAAATTGAACGCCGCGGGGCTACAATCGTGGCTTGGGTCGGCGATCACGAGTTGGTGCGCATGGTCGATTCGGACCCGCTCGAGGGCCCCGGGCACGATCACTTCGCCTTGAATAACTGGCAGTCTGAGCTGTGGTTCGACAACATCTCCATCCAGCCGCTCTGAACGCGTCGCTCGCGCCGCGCCTGTGCGCGCGTGGTGGGATGCTTCGGCGGGCCGTGGGGCGCTGATGGACCTGCGCGAGTACAAGGCGAAGCTCGCCGACGTCGAGGTGCGCATCAAACGCCTGCGCGCGCTCTATGACCAGTACTTCCAGGGCATCGAGCGCATCGAGCCCCAGGGCCAGCGCGACGCGGTCGACCGCCTGCTGGCCGAGCTCGGTCGCGTTCAGCAGCGCAATACCGCCCTGCGTTTTCGCTACAGCCAGCTGGTGCAGCGCTATCGGACCTACACCACCTATTGGCGGCGCATCTGCCGTCAGATCGAGGAGGGGACCTACAAGCGCGACGTGATGCGCGCCCAGCGCATCGGCGCTGGCGCCGGCGCTGGCACGCCAGGCGCCGAGGCTGGCGAGGGACCGGCTTCCTACGAGATCGACCTGGATCTGGACGTGGATGCCGCTCTGGCGGCCGTCACCGACGCCGAGGCCGATGCGGCGCGGGCTTCCATGCGGCCGCCGCCGGCCCGCGAGATCACGCCCTTCGCCTTGCCGACCGTACCGCCGGTGGCTCCACCTGCCGCAGCGTATTCTGCGTCGCCGCCACGGCCGGCGCCGCCGCGACCGGCGCCACCGCCCCCGGCTGCGGCCTCGGGGGGGATCCAGGACGCCCAGATGCAGCAGCTTTATGCGCGCTACATCGCCGCCCGCCGCCAAAATCACGAGCGCGTCGACAACGTGAAGCTCGAGAGCCTGGCCCGCAGCGTGGAGAAGATGATGCCCAAGCTGCAGAAGAAGCACGCGGGCAAGAAAATCGACTTCGAGGTGGTGGTGCGCGACGGCCGCGTTGCGCTCAAACCGGTGGCCAAGTAGCCCGCTGCGCTCCGTCGTTACCGTGGGAGCCCGGGGCATCCGGCAGCGGCCTCGTCTCGGCGGCGGCCAGTCGTAGCGCCATCGCTTCGAGCAGGCCTTTGAGGGTTTTGCGGTGGGTGGCGCTGACGGCGACCGCGTCGTATCGCTGTCGCAGGTGCTCGACCTGGTCGCCCGGCACCAGGTCGCACTTGTTGAGCACGCACAGCCGCGGCAGCGAGGCCAGGCCCAGCTCGTCGAGCAGCGCCTCGGTGGTCTCGAGGTGATCCTCGTGGGCGGGGTCGGAAGCGTCGACCACCTGTAGCAAGAGGTCGGCGTCGGAAGCCTCGTCGAAGGTCGCGCGAAAGGCGGCGAAGAGTTCCTTGGGCAGGTCGCGGATGAAACCGACGGTGTCGGTCATGACCAGCTCGCGGCCCTCGAGAAGTAACCTGCGCGAGCGCGGGTCGAGGGTGGCGAAGAGCTTGTCCTCGGCGATCACATCGCTGCCGGTCAGGGCGTTGAGCAGGGTGGACTTGCCGGCGTTGGTGTAGCCGATGATGGCCACCACGGAAGCGCCGCGTCGACCCCGCCGCCAACGCCGCTGCTCCCGTTGGCGCGCGCTCTGCTCGAGCTTGGCCTCCAGCTTGGCGATGCGCTCGCGGGCGCGGCGCTTGCCCACCTCCAGCTTGGTCTCGCCTGGGCCGCGGCCGCCGATGCCGCCGGTCAGCCGCGACAGCGAGTCATCGCGGCTACCCAGTCGCGGTAGCAAATAGCGGGTTTGAGCCAATTCAACTTGGAGTTTTCCGTCCACGCTCTGGGCGTGCTGGGCGAAGATGTCGAGGATCAGTTGGGTGCGATCGAGGACCTTGAGGTCGGTCATGCGTGCGATGGAGGCGGCCTGGGCGGGCGTCAGGTTGCGATCGAAAATCAGCACTTCGACGTCCAGCTGCATTGCCCTGAGCACGGTTTCCTCGAGGCGCCCGCGACCGAGCACGAACTTCGGATCCACCTGGGGCCGCGACTGCACCACGGCGTCGGCGATCTCCACGCCCGCTGTGCGCGCCAGCTCTGACAGCTCGCGCAGGGAGGCCTCGGCGTCGCGCGCGTCCTTGCGCGTGTTGACCTGCACCAGGATCGCGCGGCCGTCCTTGCCCGCCACGCTGCGGGTGCGGGCCGCGCGGGCGAACTCGTCTTCGAGGGCGCCGATCAGCGCGCCCGGATCGAGGTCCAGCTTGCCGTAGGGGATCGGGCCGTAGCTGCGGTAGGGCGGCTGGCCGTCGGTTTCGGTGCCCGGCACGCAGTGGGCGTAGTGCAAGGTCTGGGGCTGGCCCTGGGGCGAGACGCATAGCGCCGCCACGAGATCCAGGCGCAGGCGCGTCAGGTCCACCAGGTCGTCGCGGCTTAGCGGCTCGCTGCGCAGGTGGGTATGCAAAAGGCGCAACCCTCGAAAGCGTCCGGAGCCGGCGCGATGGCGGCCCAGGTCCGGCAGCATCAGGCGCGCCGAGTCGCCGACCACCACGTAGGCCACCTGGCCGGTGCGCTCCACCAGTACGCCCACCTGGCGCCCTGTGCCATGGGAGACGTCGCACAGGGCGCGCGTCAGCTCCGGCGTCGTCAACCGATCGGACGGCACACGGCGGCGGTAGATACGCTCGAGGGCCTTGCGCTGGGAAGGGCTCAGGCCATTGGTGTTGCCGTGGATCTGCAAATGCTCTGCAAAAGCGAAGCTCGCACCAGCTACTGCGGTGACGAGTTCCTACACTATCCCCGATTCCGGGGTCGGGCGCTAGATGTGCTCGGCGGAAGTCATGAGCCGCTCTCGGGACCGCTCCGGCGCCAGCTGCGGCGTCCGGTCCCCTTGAAATACACGGAGTATTCCGGCGGAGGCCGTCCTTGCATCTGGCATCGTATCGACCCCGATCCTCGGCTCAGCACTTCCGCCGAGCACATCTAGCGTTCCAAGATGCCGCCGTCGACGGTGACGCCCACCGGACAGTGGTCGGAGCCCATCACCTCCGGGAAGATCTGGGCGGAGCGCACGTAGTCCATGGCGCCTTCGGAGGCCAGCACGTAGTCGATGCGCCAGCCGATGTTCTTGGCGCGCACGCCGAAGCGCTGGCTCCACCAGGTGTATTGCCCCGGCTCGCTGTTGAAGTGGCGGAAGGTGTCGACCCAGCCGGCCCGGATCCAGCGGTCCAGTTCCTCGCGCTCCTCGGGCAGAAAGCCGCTGGTCTGTTCGTTTTGCTTGGGGCGGGCCAGGTCGATGGCGCGGTGGGCCGTGTTGAAGTCGCCCATCACCAGGATGCGGCCCCCGCGCACACGCTCGGCCTCGAGGCGATCGAAGAGGCGCCGGTAGAAGTCGAGCTTGAAGGGCACGCGGGAGTTGTCGCGCTCTTTGCCATTGCCGTTGGGGAAGTAGCCGTTGACCACCAAAAGCTCTCCGAAGCGTAAAAGCTGCAGCCGGCCCTCGATGTCGAACTCCTCGACGCCCAGGTGGGTTTCGACGGCGTCGGGTGCCATGCGACTGTAGAGACCCACGCCGCTGTAGCCCTTGCGCTCGGCGCTGACGAAGTGGGTATGCCAGCGGGCGGGCTCTCGGACCTCGTCGGGTAGCTGCTCGGGCAGGGCGCGCACCTCTTGAACGCCGACGATCTGGGCGCGGCTTTGTGCCAGCCAGTCGCCAAAGCCCTTCTTCGAGGCGGCGCGCAGGCCGTTGACGTTCCAGGAGAGGATCTTGAGCTGTCGGTAGGAGCGCTTCATCGCCGCAGCAATTCGGTCAGCTCCGCGGCGATGTCCAGGGCGATGTCGGCAATTGCCGGATCTCGATGCATGCGGGCGGGGTGTTTCAACCGCGCGCGCAGGCCGCGCTCGGCCGCTCGCTCGAGGCGCTGGGCGAAGGCGCGATCGCCCGCGGCCCGCGCGCATAGGGCCGCGTGGGCTTCGAGTACCAGCCCGGGCTGGCTGCAGATGAGCAGCGCGTCGCAGCCGGCCGCGACGGCCTCGCAGGCCGCTTCGGGCACGCCCTTGTGATCGGCGATGGCCTTCATCTCCAGATCGTCGCTGAAGACCAGCCCCGTAAAGCCCAGCTCCTGCCGCAGCAGTCCATCGATGACAGTGGCCGAGAGCGTGGCCGGCCGCTCTGGGTCGAGGGCGTCGAAGATCACGTGGGCGGTCATGATGGCGCCCAGCTCCCCCGCCAGGGCCGCGAAGGGGGCCAGCTCCACGCGACGCAGCCGCTGCATGTCGTGGTGCAGGCGCGGCAGCGCCAGGTGGCTGTCGAGCAGGGTGTCGCCGTGGCCCGGGAAGTGCTTGCCGCAGGCGGCCACGCCCGCCGCCGCCAGGCCCCGGGCAAAGGCTCGACCGTGGCGGATCACGCGCTCGGGCTCGGACCCGAAGCTGCGATCGCCGATGACCGGATTGTCCGGGTTGGTGTCCACGTCGAGCACGGGCGCGAAGTTCATATTGAAGCCCAGGGCCGCCAGTTGCTGGCCCAGGGTCCGGGCGATTCGCTCGCTGAGGTCGGCGTCGTCGAGGGCGCCGAGACGACCCATGGGCGGCAGCTGCAGCACGGGGGGGCCAAGCCGCTGTACGCGGCCGCCCTCCTGGTCCAGCGCGATCCAGGGCGGGGCGCCTTCGGGGCAGGCCGCGCGCAGGGAGGCGTTCAGCTCGGCCGTTTGCTGCATATCGCCCAGGTTGCGGGCAAAGAGCACGAAGCCGCCGAGCTCGCCGCGCCCGGCTGCCCGGCGCAGCTCCAGGGGCAGTTCCGCCCCCGGAAATCCGGAAACCAGCACCTGGCCTGCGTGCCTGCGGACGGAATCGGCTATCATGAAGATCGGTACGGCTGCCGCGCGGGCTTTGCGACGCCCCGGCGCCAGTGTACACCGCTCGCGCGGCTGGCCGTCGGCGAGCGCTGGCGTTGCCACGTCGCGCGCTTACCCGCCGCCATCGGCTCCGCCTTTCGCGGGTCGGTCGGCCGACCGCCAGACCCTGCGTAACCCCCTGCTTTCATTGATGGATTCCCCCAACCCCGAGCCTGAAGTCAGCGCTCTCCCCAAAACCCGCCGACGCGCGGGCAATCGCCCGGCCGAGCCCGAGCCCCAGGTCTACGCCGATCAGATCCCGATGGAACGGATCGATTTGGACGCCGTGAAGGTGCTCAAGCGGCTCTCGCGCCACGGTCACACCGCCTACCTGGTGGGTGGAGGTGTGCGCGATTTGCTGCTGGGTCATGAGCCCAAGGATTTCGACATCGCCACCAGCGCCCGGCCCAACGAGGTGCGGCGGCTGTTCCGCAACTGCCGCGTCATCGGGCGCCGTTTCCGGCTGGCGCACATTCTCTTCGCCGGCGGCAAGATCATCGAGGTGGCCACCTTCCGGCGCGATCCGTCGAGCGTCGGTGGTCGCGAGGCGGTCAACGTCGTGGACGCGGGCGATACGGGCGATACGGGCGACGAGGAGCTGCCGCTGTCGCGGGCCGAGCACGCCCGTCGCACCGAGGCCGACGTCCTGATCCGTCAGGACAATACTTTCGGTCGGCCCCACGAGGACGCCATCCGGCGCGATTTCACGATCAATGGCCTGTTCTTCGACCTCGAGCGCCAGGAGGTGATCGACTACGTGGGCGGGCTCGAGGATCTGCGGCAAAGGGTGCTGCGCACCATCGGTCCGCCCGATCTGCGTTTCCGCGAAGACCCGATCCGAATCCTGCGCGCCATCAAATTCAGCGCGCGACTCGACCTGGGTATCGCGCCCGAGGTCTACGACGCCATGGTCGACCAGCGCGAGGAGCTCACCCGCAGCGCGCCGCCCAGGGTGCTGGAGGAGATCCTGAGGCTGCTACGGGGCGGTGCGGCCCAGCGCTCGATCTATCTGGCCTGGGACATCGGCGTCCTGTGCCTGGTGCTGCCCGAACTCACCGCTCACCTGGAGGATCAGGCCGAGGGTGCCGAGCAGCTTTGGGATCGGCTGGCGGCGCTCGATGGGCTACAGGCCGAGGGGCAGCTGCCGGGCGATGCGGTGCTGATCGCGGCGCTGCTCTACGGGCCGCTGCGCGAGGCGGTGGAGGGCGTGCGCGACCCGGGCAGCGCCTTCGAGGACTTCTTGCACGACATGGTCGAGCGGCTTTCGTTGCCGCGGCGTATGCGCGATCGGATGCGCCTCATCTTCGCGGCCCAGCGGCGCCTGGACCGCGGGGCCATAGGTACCCTGCGCAAGCGCGACTTCTTCGACGACGCAGCGGCCCTGTGCGCGATCCGCTGCCGCTCGGAAGGACGGCCCTTGCCTTCCGCGGTGCAGGCGACCTTGGAACCACCGGCCGAACGCCAGAGGCGTCGCCGCCGCCGCGCGCGTACGCCCTGAACTTCAGCGCCCGCGGTCGACGATCAACTTGAAGTAATGTTCGAGGTCACCGGGTTCGCCGAGCTGTCCGTCGCGCCGCTTTGGATACTTGATCACCAGAAATCGCACCCCGGCGGTGCCGGCGCTCAATTCCACCGGCAAAAACGCCCGGCCCCCGCGCCGCGGCGGTGACGACACGCGGCCCAGTTCGCGCCCGTCGGCGGCCACGCGCAGCGCCCACAGCGCCCAGCGCGCGTCGCTTTCGGCGCGCAGCCATACCTCGAGACGGTCGCCCTCGGCCGCACCGGGCGTCTCGATCGCGAAGGTGGCGCTGCCGAAGTCGCCGAGCGGCGGTTCGCTCACCGGCAGATGCCGCGGCAAGCGGCTCCAGTCGATGGTGTGCCGTGTTGAAGCCACGGTCCGGTGATATTGACTGTGAGTCATTAGCCAGCCGGCGGCGGCATCGGCGATGGAGCGTTCGAGGGATTCGCCGGCGTTGGCCAGCGCGCGATCAAAGGCTTCGAGCAGGCTCGGCGAGGCGCGCAGCTCGTCGCCGCTGTCGCTGCGCTGTCGCGCCAGCTGCCAGACGTCGCGGATGAAGTCGCCGCTGTGGCCGTCGTGGCGCCTTGAAACGGCGTCGAGCCAGGCGACGGTGGCGGCCAACCGTGCTTCACCGTCGCCCCAGATGCCGGCCTGGGGCGTTTCGGGCGCTCGTGGGTCGGCCTCGAGGGCCACGTCGCAGCCGTCCGCATGGCCCATCGTGCGCAGCACCAACTCGGAGCTGGCAATGCGGGCGTGCTCGGCTTCGGCCGGATCGAGCCCCAGCAGGATCGCCTGCACCAATGCAGCGCTGGCGCAGCGTTCGACGCGCTCGCGGCTTCCGTCGGCGTCGATGACGGCAAAGGTGGCCGCTGCGTCCAGGCCGCTCCACTCGATGGGCGCATCGAGGCCTGCGCTGGCTCCGCGAGCCGCCCCGGGCGCCAGGTAGACATCGAAACCCGGCGACTGTCCGCGCCCGCCGTCCGGGTAGGGCAGGGGCCAGCCGTGGGCGTCGAGCCAGTCGAGCGTGTATTCGAGCGCGCCGAGCACGGCTTCGACGCGCTCGGGGTCTAGGTTTTTGGCCGCGTGGACCCACAGGGGCCAGCGCATCGAAGCCAGCCGCAAGGGCTGCTCTGGCGGTCGTGGCAGCGGTGCTGGGAAGTGTGTGGTGGCGCCGGCCCAGCGACCCCTGCGCGTGACCCACTGGGCCCAGGCATCGAAGACGCCGTCCTCGGCCTGCGCCTGCGGCTGTGGTCTCAGCGCCCCGATGAGCGCCGCGATCATCGCGGCCGCGACAGCGAATCGAGCGCGATTGTTTTCGCGTTTGACGACATTGCCCGACATGCGTTTCGGCTTCCGTGGCCTTGGGGTCCGCGAAAGAATAACTTCTCCCTTTGGTGCGTGACGGCGGAGTGCGGTCGCGCCGGCGCCCGGAGAAGAAACCGCAGTCGTACCAGAGGTACATCGAGGAATTCTTCGAGGACGTGCGGAGTGAACGCGCCCGCCGGTGCGTGCCGAAGGGGGAAGTTATTCTTTCGCGGACCCCTACCACGACTGCGGCAGGGTAGCGGCAGCCCTTGCCTGTTCAGGGGATTTGTAGGCTTCGTCGGCCGCCTCGAAGGGGACCCACCTTGCCTGCGACATCCGCCAAACCCTACAAATCCCCTGCTCGGCGCGATCTTCCACCGCTACTCTAACCCAGTAGTGTTACGATCGGCTTTGAAGTCGCGACAGCGCTGCGGCTCACCCACATCGGCTCCAGAGTGAACCTACGGCGCTCTGCAGGCAATGCGCTTGATGTCCAGAGATTTGACACAGAAGGTCCAAAGCAAATAACACTAGGACCGCAGGACGGCTTTCATGACCGATTCCAGTTTCGATCCGGCAGGGTTCTTCGAATTCGACATAGCCCACGGCGCGGTTCGCTCGCGCGGCGGCACCCGGGTGCTGGTCGTCTCGGAAGATGTTCTCGCACCGCTGGTGAAGACCGCCGTCGCCAACGGCGACCTCACGGCGGTGCGCATCCTGGGTAGTCAACTTGGGGCATTGATCGGAGCGTCGCTCGGTGCCAATGCCACCGACAATTCACCGGCCGAGGTCATCGATCATGCGGGCAATACGCTCTCGCTCTTCGGTTGGGGGCGCCTGAATCTGGAGCGCTGGGGCAGCGCCCTGGTGCTTGCTGTGGAGGGCTTGCCTCCGCTCGACGAGGATAATCTTGCGGTGGCGGCCCTGCTCGGTGGACTTTTCTCGGCGCTGTCATCGGCGGAAGTCGCCTGCGTTCCGGTGGCCGACACCGGCAAGTACGTCATGGTCGACCCCTCGATCGCCGAGCAGGTGTGGATGTGGGCCAAGGGTGGTGACAGCCTGGGCGCCATCGCTTCGCGACTTCTGGAGCCGTCATGAGCACACAGGTCCAGCGGCTGTACGGCTTGCTCGAGAGAGTGCAGAAGAACCGTGCCCTCGAGCGAGGCGCTTCGGCTTCCCTGGCTGCAGAGGTGGCGGCCGCCGCTGCCGATGCCGCACCGGTCGCTGCGGCGTCCGTGGCCGCCGCGCACCCGGCTCCCGCGCCGATGCCGCCAGCTCGCCCGGCTTCCGCGCCGATGCCGCCGGCGCGCCCGGCTTCCGCGCCGATGCCACCGGTTGCGGCGCCGGCGCGTCGCGCTCCGGCCCGACCCGCAGCGCCTGCGGTGCGCCCGGCTCCGGCTCCGGCTCCGGCTCCGGCTCCGGCTCCGGCTCCGGCGCGCCCGGCATCTGCTCCCATCGCGCCGGCCGCCCCCGTCTCCCGTGCGCGGCCCGAGGCCCCGACGCCGGTTGCCATGGCCGCGCCCGCGCCCGCCCCCGCCGACGGCGTGATCGCGCGTCCAGGTGTGCCCCGGCCGTCCGCTCCCATCACCTCCGTCGCCAGCGCGCCCCGGGCCAGTGTCGAGGAGAGTTTTGGTGAACTCTTGCGCCGCTCGCTGTCGCTGCGCTTGCGCTGAGCCCCGACTCGGGCTTTAGACTCTCGGCCATGCTGCTGGGCATCGACGTCGGTAATACACATACGGTCCTGGGTCTCTTCGAGGGCGAGGAACTGGTTCACCACTTCCGCATTCGAAGCGAGCGCGGGCGCCCCGAGGACGAGTACTACGTCCTGCTCGCGACGCTGGTTCAGAGTTCCGGCGTGAAGCAGGAGGAGGTCGACTCCAGCATCCTGGCTTCGGTGGTGCCGTCGCTCACCGACAGCCTGGCCCGCTCGGTGAAACGGGCGTTTGGACATCAGCCGCTGATCGTCGGCCCCGGCATCAAGACCGGCATGCCGATCCTCTATGAAAACCCCAAGGAGGTCGGCGCCGATCGCATCGTCAACGCCATCGCCGCGTTTGAACGCGTGCGTTCCGGGGTTCTGGTGGTGGACTTCGGCACGGCGACCACCTTCGACTGCGTCTCGAGGCGCGGCGAATACCTGGGCGGCGTGATCGCCCCGGGCATCTCGCTCAGCGCCGAGGCCCTCTTCGCCAAGGCGGCGCGGCTGCCCAAGACCGAGATCGCCCGGCCTCCGCGCGTGCTGGGGCGCAACACCGTGCACGCCATGCAGTCGGGCCTGGTCTACGGCTATGTGGGTCTGGTCGACGGTCTCGTCGAGCGTCTGCAGGAAGAGATGGGCTACCCCTGCGCCGTGCTGGCCACCGGTGGCGAGGCGCCGCTGATCCAATCGGTGAGCAAGACCATCGAAGAGGTCGATGAGTTCTTGACCCTGGAAGGCTTGCGCATTTTGTATCACCGGCAGCAGTAGCTCACTCGCTCATAAGGAACAGCAGACCGGCCACGCTGACGGCGATGATCAGGGCCGACAGCGCGTAGATGATCAGGTCGGCGTCCAGGCTGCTGCCGCGCTGGGGTGCGGTTGTGCGGCCGGCTGGGTTGGGGGACGCGGTGGCTTCGGCCGGCTGTTCGTTGCTGTCGGTCGCGTTTGCCGCGGCTGGCGCGGGGGGCGCTGAGCTCTGCCGCTCCAGCAGCGTGTCGCGCTGTCCGGTCAGGGCTTCGATCGGTTCGTCGGCCGGCTGCTCGAAGAGCAGGCGCGTGGAGCCTAGGCGGATCTCGTCACCGTCGTGCAGGCGGCGCTGCTCGATGCGTTCGTCGCCCAGGAAGATGCCGTTTTTGCTCGATAGGTCGCGGATAGAGACGCCGTCCAGGTCGCGCAAAAGTTCGGCGTGCTCGCGGCTCACGTCAGGGTCGTCGATCTGTAGCTGGCAGTGTTCGCCGCGTCCCAGCACAAGCCGCAGTGGCGGTCGCTCCAGCTCCAGGCTCTGCCCCACGCGCGGCCCGTCCAGGAGCACCAGGCGCGCATCGCCCAGGCGCTCGCGGCCCGCCGCCTCTCGGAATAGCCGTCGTGCCATCTCCGCGGTGCGCTCCCGGGTAGTCGGCTCGCCCGGGGCGCCCAGCTGCAGCTCGAGTTCGTAGCGGCCCAGCTCGATCCGATCGCCGGAGCTTACGCGGCTGCCGCGGTTGACCACCAGGCGCTTGCCGTTGAGGAAGGTGCCGTTGGTCGAACCCTGGTCGAGCAGCGTCCAGCCCTGGCCGCTCAGGGTGAGCGTGGCGTGGGACTCGCTGATCGCCAGGTCGGCGATGCGCACGTCGGCGCCATTGCCCCGCCCGAGCAAGATGCGGGGCTGGTCGAAGTGGTAGCTGAACTCTTCGTCGAGCGGTCGCCCCTGGATGGAGCGGACCACGAGCTGCAGGGCCAAGATGTATTCCTTCGGCGTCGTGTCGCCGGCCGACAGTACTCCTTCCGTGCCGAAAACTGGACGCGATCGCCCAAGTTTGCCAGTCCAGGACAGCTACGCCTCTTCGGGAGCGACTGCCATGGATGAACGAACGCAACGTTTCGCGGAGCGCGCACCGCGCATCGACCTGGAACTGCCGGTGCAGCTCGACCACGACGACTGCCACGAGCCCTTCCAGGCTTCGGCGACCAATCTCGGCCCCGGCGGCATCTCGATGCGTGCCCAGTGCCTGCCCGACGTGGGCGAGCGGCTGCGCTGTCGCTTCGCGTGTCCGCCCCACGGCGTCACGGTCGAGGCCCTCGGCGAAGTGGTGTGGGCGCGCATCGAGGACGACGGGCTGGCCGAGTTCGGCTTCGCCTTCCTCGATCTCGACGCCCAGACCGAAATGCTGATCGAGGAAATCGTCGCCGAGACCGCCGCCCACAGCACCGCCGCGGGCCTTTCGCCCGATACCGGCACGCCGATCTCCCACTTCGAGCTGCACGTGGAGGGCAGCGCCGCGCCCATTACAGGTCGCCTCGCGCGCGAGGATGAGCGCGAGACGGTCTTCGAGCAGGAGCTGGACCTGCTTTCCCTGGGGCGGGCTGTGCTGGCCCAGGGCGACGGCAGCGATCGCCGTGAGGGACGCATCGCTGGCGTCGAGCTTCGGATGATGGGCAATGTGCCCACGCTGGCGGTGCGCGTGGCCTACCGGGAGAAGGACCAAGAGTACGGCGAGTACACCTTTTCCGAGGCCGTTGCCGACAACGGGCGCGACACCGAACCCGACCTGGAGCCGCCAGCGGCGCAGTATTTTGACGCCGTCTACACCCGCACCACGCTCGGGGAGTATCCAGTCGGGGAGCGGGTCGAACTCGATCCGGAACAGCTCGACGCCGAGCTGTCGAGCGTCCTGGATGAGCCGGCACCCGAGGCTCAGGTCGAGGCCGAGGCTCCGACCGAGCCCGACGCCCTGGACGCTCCGGCCGAGCGCCTTGCTTCGGCCCCCCGGGCGGCTCAGGCGGCGAGCGCAAGCGTCTCCGTGGCTTCCGGCAAAGCCTCCGACGGGCCCGCGGCGGCGCGCGTGGTGATCTCCAGCGCAGGCACCCGGCCAGGCGCCGACTCAGATGCCTGGGAGGACGCCGAGGAGGAGCCCTTGGCCGAGGAATCCGAGTCCGTGGCGGTGCTCGGTCCCTCGCCGATGCAGCGGTTGCAGCAGCGGCTTGCGCCCGCCCGGGAGCAGATGGCGGCCACCGCCGGCGGTGCCGCTGCGGCCGCCTCGCGTGCCGTGCCCCAGCTGCGCGGGCTGTGGCTGCCCCTGCGCCGCCACCTGACCGCGTTCTACGGCCGCAACTTGGCCACCTCCCTGGGCGCCGTCCGCCGCCTGATGGAGCAGCAGCTGCCCCGTCGCCGTCGCCGCACCGCTAGCGCCGCCGCCAGCCGTCGCAAGTTCGTCCAGCGCGGGGCACTGGTGCGTAAAGCTCTGCTCGGTTTGCTCGCGGCCGTCACCGCCGGACTCGCAGCCTACGCGCTGTCGCCCGTGACGCCTGACGCCGACCTGCAGCCCCACCGCGAGGTCAAGCTGCCCAAGGTTTCCGAGGAGGCCGTCTCGGTGGTGGCCGCGCCGGCGCCGGTGCTGGCGGCGGAACCGGCTTCCGCGGTGCCAAGCGCCGAGCAGGTGCCGGCCTCTTCGCCCTTTGCGGTGGACGTGCGCGAGGGCCAAAGCACTGGCGAGACCAGCCGGGCGCTCAAGAGTTTCGGCGCCGCGGACGTGCCGGGTGGCCGTCACTTCAGCCTGCGAATGAGTGCGCCCATCGAGCGCATTCGGGGTGTTGCAGACGAGGGCGGCTTCACCGTGATCGTTCCCGGCAGCCTCTCCCTCGACCGCGCCGGACCCATCGCCGCCGCCCATCGCCTGGTGCGGCGTTCGATGATCCTGAACAAGGGCGACCGCTCCGAGTTGACGATCCGTTTTGTGGGCGAAGACCACCCGGCCTACCGCGTTTTGGCCGACGGCGACACCCTGCGCATCACGATCGAAGACCGCAAGTGAACTCGATGCGCAGCCGGCCTGCACTCACCGCAACTACCGATACTCGCCGCCGAAGAGTCGCACTTCGCTCGGGTGACCGAAGGTCGTGCGTTCGCGGCTTCCCAGCTGGTCCTGGCTGTCGTCGCCCCAGCACAGCACGGGGCCGTCGTGGTCGATGGCGCAGCTGTGGAGACCGCCCGCCGCGATGCCGATGACGTCCGGCAGGAAAGGCTCGTCGTCTTCTTCGCCCGCTTCGCCGCGCACGACCACGGCGCGCGGGATGTTTTCGGCGTTGGGCGCGCCGAGCTGACCTTCGTGATTGCGGCCCCAGCACTGGACGAAGAAACTCTTGGTTTGCGCGCAGGCGTGGCCCACGAGCTGGCCGCCGAGTTCCAGGCCGCCGGCTGCGATCGACAGCGCCAGCTCCAGGTCGAGGACCTCGACGGGCGTGGCGCTGGGCTCGGTGCTTCCGTCTCCCAGTTGACCGCTGCCGTTTTCGCCCCAGCACACGACGCTGCCGGCGGCGCGCAGGGCGCAGCTGAAGCCGGCGCCGGCTGCGATTTCCTGGGCGTCGTCGAGGCCCTCGACCGGCTGGGGTTCGGCCGTGGCGCGCAGGGCCTGGCCGTCGAAGAGCTCGCCCCAGCACAGCACGCGGTCGGATTTTAGGCGGGCGCAGCTGTGGCGTAGGCCGGCGCTGATCTCGACGGCGTCTTCGACACCCGGGACCTCCGCCGGCACCAGGGCGCCCTCGCTCCGCTCGCGTCCACACTGTCCGTGGCGCCCATCGCCCCAGCAGTAGACGCGGTCGCCCAAAAGGGCGCAGCTGTGGTTGCCGCCGGCGCTGACCTGTGTCGCTCGCATGTCGGAGGCCAGGTCCAGCACATCGCTGCGGAAACGCTCGTCCGAGGGCGCGCCGTCGAGCTGGCCCTCGCTGTTGTCGCCAAAGCAGTGCACCGCGCCCTCGGCGTCGATGGCGCAGCTGTGGCTGCCGCCGGCGCTGACCTCAGCCGTGCCTTCCAACACAGGGGTGAAGCCGGCATCCGAGACGCCGGCGTCGGCGCTGCGCTGGTGGCCGAGTTGGCCGCTGTCGTTGTGGCCCCAGCACAGCAGCTCGCCAGCCGGCGTTCGCCCGCAGCTGTGGTGGGCTCCTGCGGCGATGTCCTCGGCTGGACAGCGTTGTCGCCCGCGGCGGCTCTCGCCGCAGCGAGGCGGGCCGGCGTCGGCGACTTCTTTGGGCTCGAAGCGTTCGGGGTGGAGGCTGCAGCTGGGCGTTGGCGAGCAGCCGAAGTCCACCTCGCCGGAGCTACAGGACAGGAGCGCGATCGCAAGCGCAAGCAGGCGTGGTGCCCTGGGGCGTTGACGACTAAATTTCACCGCGCAACCCCAGGTTTGGAAAGAAGATGGCGGGCAAGTAGATGGTCTGGCAGGTGCGGGGCATGCCGGTGCAGACCGTGTTGACCGGTTCGCGGGCGAGGGTTGCGTTGAACCACTCGAGGGAGAGGCGCATGCGGCCCCAGCTCGGCTGCCAGGCGTAGGCGAGCTGCAGATCCAGGCGCACGAACCAGGGCAGGCGGTTTTCCTCGCGCCCCAGCACCAGCGTGTCGTCGAGCAGAAACTCGCCGTTGACCTTGCCCGAGCGGGCGTGGATGCGACCACCGGCGGAAAAGCCAGCGCCCATCTTCCACTGCAAAACGAGGTTGGTCAGGTGTCGCACGTCCCAGGTAGGGGTGTAGGGGATGGAGGCGACGTCGTCCACCCGGGACCAGGCCAGGGTGTATGAGACAAAACCCGAGAGGTCATCCTCGGGCGGCCTTCGCAGGAAGAGTTCGCCTCCGTAGGAGACGCCGTCGATGCGGTCCTGCAGCTCGGTATCGCCGCAGTCCACGGCGCTGCAGATCATGTCGAAGGACTCCTGCAGAAAGAGCGTGTCGAAGAAGACCAGGTTCTGGTAGCGGTGCAAAAAGAGCTGGGCCTCGGCGCGCAGGCCCAGGGGCGTGTCCCAGCCGACCCCGGTCTCGCTCTGGATCGCCGCCTGCAGGCCCTGACCGGCGACCACGTCGGCGATGCCCGGCAGCGGAATGAAGAAGACCGCCGGCTGGTGCACCACGCCGCCGGCCAGGTGCAGGTCCACGTCTTCGACAGGATGCCAGATCAGGCGTCCGCGCGGGTCGAGCACGCCCTCGGCGGCGCCGGCCTGTACCCAGGCGTCGCCGCGTCCGCCCAACTCCAACTCCCAGTCCTCGTGCAAGCGCAGGTCGAGTTCGGCCTGCACGCCCCACATGCTGCGCGCGGGTACATCGCCGAAGCTCGTGTCGGGGCCCTCGCGGTTGGGGTCTGCGGGGGGCGTTTGGAATTGGCCCATGATGCCCACCAAGTCAGCCGACAGTCGCAGCCGGTGGCCCCCGTCGAAGCGGGTCTGCGACCACACGCGCGGGCCCAGGCGCGTGGCCGTGAGGCCGAAGCCCGAGCCGAGTTTCGAGCGCTCCCAGCCGAATAGCAGTGCCGCACCCAGCTCCGTGCGCCCGACCTTGCGGATCAACCGCGGCTCCAGGCGGTGAAAACTCAGAGTCAATCCCTCTTGTGGATTCTGCTCGGTGCTCAGCGCATCGTGGGAGCCCAGGGCGACCACCTCGACGCGATCGTGATAGGACAGCGGTGCCCGGTAGCGCAGCTGGTAGTCCCAATATTGCAGGTCGACCTCGGGACTGAAGATCGAGAGCAAAAGCGCCGGATAGCCGAAGCGCACGGCGCCGGTTACGTTGCCACCGAGGCCGGGGCTCTGCACGTAGCCGGCGATGTCGAGCAGGCGCAGCTCGGCCTCGGCGTGGACCTGGCCGTCGGGGGGCTCGGGGCCTTCACCCACCACGACACCACCGGTCAAGCGCCCGTAGCGCGCCGGCGCCACGCCCGAATACAGCCGCACCGGTCCCACCATGCGCGGGTGGATCACCGAGGCCAAAACGCCGAGGTGAAAGAGGGCGGGCACGGGGATGTCGTCGTAGACGTAGAGCGTGCCCGAGGGGGGCGAGCCGCGTACGTAGACGAAGGGTAGCCCCGAGATGATCGGTACCACCCCGGGCAAGACTTCAACGGCGCGAAAGGGATCGCCGAAGGCACCGGGCAGATCGCGCATCTCGCTGAGCTCCAGGCGGCGCATGCCCGGCTGTGGCGGCACCACGCGGCCGGTGGCGGAGAAGACCTCGCCGTCGGGGGCGGGATCCACCGGTGGCTCGGCTTCGGCGGGAGGCCGCCCGGGCTGCCCGGGCTGAGCTTCGTCTGGGCCCGCTTCGCCGACTTCGGCCTTTGCGGGCTCGAGGGCTTCGGGGTGTGCGAGCGCCAGGGTGATGCCCACGCGCGAGGGGATCGGCGTGCCGTCGCGGGTGCCGGGCTCGAAGCGCGCGGCGGCCACGGCCTGGGCGACCAGGGCGCATAGCGCTTCACCGTGATCGCAGGACTCGATGCTGGCGCTGCCGTCGACCGCAACCCGCAGCACGGCGTAGACGCGGCCGTCGGCCGGTGGCTCCAGGTCGGCCGGTAGCGCGAGGGCCGGCAGCTCGAGGACACGCGGGGGCTTGAGCACCGGCTCGGCCGCGGCTGGCTTCGGAGCGGTGGGCGCTTTGGGCTGCTGGGCCCGCGCTGTCGTCGCCGTCAGCGTCGTCGCCACCGTCGCTGCGAGCAAGGCAGCCAGAAGAGCCGGGCGTGGCAGCGGCGGCCTCGAAGTCACGGGCCGAATCTAAGCAGGAATCGGCGCGTTTTTCTCCTCTATCGTCATGGCGGGTTCCGAGGCGGCGCTGTCTACGGGTAGGGCACCGTGAAATAGCGCTCGACGCGCGGCGCCAGGGGATCTTGGCGGTCGATCCAGAGGCGCCCGGTGAGCCACACGGGCCCGCCGTGCAGGACGAGTCGATCGCCATCGAAGGTCGTCTCGCCGCGCGGGAAATGCCACTGGCTGCCGGGAAGCGAAAGCGGCTGGCCCGTGGTCATGGCCTTGGGCATCAGCGTTGCGACCAATAGCTCGCTTTGGGCGCCGGCTTCGCACGGCATCTCGGGCGCTCGAATCCCCCATAGCTCGTCGCCGCTGCCCCGCACGGCCAGCAGGCGGCCGCCGAGGTCGAGGCTGTCTTCGAGGTAGGCTCCCAGTTCATGCAGGCGGGCGCGATGGAGCACGGCCGAAAGCTCGCCGTCGACGTACTCCGGCTCGATCGCGTAGAGGTCGTCGCCGGACCAGGCCACGGGCTGTCCCGGCGTGTTGATCGATTCGAGCGCCTGAAGCTTGCCGTCGGCGTCGATGGCGATGCGCTCGAGGTAGAAGCGCGAGATGGCTTGGTCGTTTTCGTCGCGGAGAGAGTTGCCCTGGGCGTCGTAGAGTTCCTCTTCGCGCGCGATGCCGAAGCCGTCGTCACGCCACAGCAGGTCATTGTTGCGATTGAAGGTCCAAGCTCCGCTCCAGCCGTAGCGACCGGGTAGCTCGGTGTGGAAGTCGAGGCTCAGCGAGTTCTCGTCGAGCCCGTCGAGCACGTCGAGCACATAGACGCGCAGGCTCGGCTTCGAGCCGCTGATGCTGATGGCGGGGGAGGTGGGGGCGGGGGCGTCGTCGCAGCTCGGGTCCGCTGAACCGCAGCCCGAGGCCGTGCCCATGCCGAGGCTTTCGTGGGCCTGAACGCCCAGCGCATCGCAACTCGCTCGCGATGCACAGGTGGTGTAACGCTGCCTGAAGAGCGCAACGCGACCGTCGGAGAGTGTCGCGAAGCCGAGCCAGTGCTCGCGCACGTCGACGTCGGCTGGCCCATCCGTCACAGGCGGCAAGTTCAAGGCGATCGAGGAAAGCCGCCGCGGTGTGCCGTCGGCATCGAGCGTGAAGAGCGTTGCGCCCGCGCGACGATGGGGGGCGCAGGGGCTCAATCCGGGGTTTGGCGATGCGAAGAGTTCCTCCGGCGGATTCGGCAGGTCGCAGCCGGGCGAGTCTTCGAGTCCGATCACCAGCACGCGGTTGCCGATCTCGACGATGTCGTCGGCGCGATGGGTCAGCTCGACTGTTTGCGGCATTGGGGCGCCGTCCGAAAGGGCGTCGAGCACGAAGATTCCGTCACGCTCGCGCGAGCGGGCTTGCAGTGACAGGCCGTCGAGTTCGAGGTGCGCGTACCCGCGGTTGGGGTCGGTGCCTTCGAGGTCGAGCAGCGTCGGCTCGGTCTCACTCATGACGTTGTCCAGCCCGACGACTTCGAGTCCCAGCCGGGAGAGGCCGAAGGCACTTTGGCTGTTGGTTAGCGGGCGGTACCACAGGGCGGCCGTTTGAACGCTCTGGGCGCTTCCGAGGGCATCGCCTGCGATGTGCAGGACGCCGAGGGCGGGCTGCTCCGATAGGCCGTAGGGGTAGAGCAGCAGCTTGCCATCGGGCGCCACGCGCTCGGGGGCCGTGCGGGGACCGCTGTCGAAGGGCCAGGCCGTGACCACGCGGTCGAGCTGTGAGGGGGCGCCGTCGCTGCCCGTGCTCCACAGCGAGACCACGAGATTCCCATGGCCGCTGTCATCGAAGGGGTGATCGGGGCCGAGGCCGAGCAGGGTGTCACCCAGGGGCGTCAGGCGCTCGACGTCGGCTGGCAGCGTGGCCGCGATGGTCGGTGCGTCCAGGTCGCTCAAGTCGAGTAGCGCGCAGCCACCGCCGTCGACGTAGACCAAGCCGCTGGGCGCCAGGTGCACGCGTGAACCGCCTCGCGGTAGGGTGAGGGTGCCGCGTGCCGTGGCTGTGCCATCGCTTGCAAGACTGAAGACCTCGAGGCTCGTCGCGGTGCCGTCGACGGTCAGCGCCAGCAGGCGATCGCTGCCTGCAGCCACGTCCAGCAGGCGTCCGCCCAGCTCGAGTGGCCCGTCGGCGACGAGCGGCGAATCGAACGACACGCGCCACAGCCGCTTGCCCGAAAAGCCCGGATCCTCGCTGTCCTCGGTGGCGAAGTAGGCGTCGCCGGCCTGCCAGGCGTAGCTCGATTCGGCGGGCAGCTCGACGCTTTCGGCCTCCACGAGCGCCTCGCCCTCGAGGCGGTAGCGGGTGACGACCATGCCGAGCGATGTGGCGGCAGCCTGTGGCAAGAGGTCGACGTCGGTGCTCCCGCACAGCGAGTCGTCCTCCGGCAGCCGCTCGTGCAGCACGTAGACGTCGTCGCCGCGCTGCTCGAAGTGCCAAAAGCGGCCGGGCAGCTCGACCTCCGAAGTTCGTCGCGGTGCGCTCGGGTCGCTGAGGTCCACGCGTACCAAACGCTCGCTCCACTGGTGCATCGGGCCTTCGGGACCCTCGTCAGCGTCCAGCATCGTGCGCTCGTAGATCGCGAGCGTTGCGGCCTGCGCGCCGGGCCGCCCGTCGAGCAGCAGCTGGTGCCCGCCTCCCGAGCTGGGCAGCGCGCCCAGAAGCGCGGGCGCCTCGGGATCGCTGACGTCGAAGACCCCGAAGCCGCCCGCGTAAAAGCCGAAGAGCAGTCCATCGCGCAGGGCCCACAGCTCCGCGGCGATGGTATTGAAACGGCCTCCTCCACCGCCGAGGTTGCCCGCCAGGTCGCTCGAGCCGCCGACCGGGTCGATCACGAAGCGCGAGCCGCTTTGATAGCTGGGCGGTTCTTCAAAGGGATTGCCGGTGCGGGTGCCGGTGCAGGTGCATAGGCTGACGAGTAAGCCTAAAGTCAATTGCTTCATGACAGTCACTCCTTGGCCACCGAAAGGGGAAAGAGCTGAAAGTTCAGCTGAACCACGCGCTCGGCCGCGTCGTCGCTGCCGAAGCGCTGCAGCAGATCCTGCTCGATGCGCTCGAGCTCGGCCTTGAGTTCTTCCATGCGCGCGGGGCTCAGGCAGAGCGTCAGGCTGGCGATCTCGCGCTCTGCGCGCGGGACCCGCTCGATCGACTCCGACGCCAGCCGCATCATCTCGCGGTGGTAGCGCACGATCTGATCGCCCAGGGGTTGGTCTTCGGTGTCGAGCAGGGGCTCGGCCTGCACCCACGTGCCGCTTTCGTCGCGCACCAGAAGGCCCAGCTCGCTCAGCACGCGCAGGGCCCGGGCGGCGGCACGGCTGCTGATCTTGGGCAAGAGCGTTCTGGCGATCCACGCAGGGTCGCCCTGAAAGTCCTCGCGCAGGGCCAGCTCGCGAATCGCCGGCACATACCACTGAGAGTGATATTCCTGCTGCGCCACCGCCAGCTTGTGCACCTTGCGGTAGCGCTGAAAGCTCAGCAGGCGCTTCCGCTGCAGCTCGCGTTCGTCTGCGCCCTTGGCCTGGCGATAGGCGACCAGCGCGCAGAAGTAGGCTGCGGACTCGCCCTCGAGCTCACAGGCCCCAGCGAAGCGCAGGTCCAGCGCCGGGCTCAGGTTGCGCTTGCCGTCGATGACCAGCTGCAGGTAGTTGGGCGAGCCCAGACCGACGCGCCGGGAGAATGCACGCAGGGAGTAACCCGACTTGCGGCGCTTCTTCTGCTCGTAGAACGCGCCCAGGAACTCCCGGTAGTCGCTGAAGCGAAAGACGTCGACGGCGGCCTTGCCCACGCGTCTAGACTGCGGTGGCAGGGCCGTGCTGGCAATCGCAGAAATAGGCTTTTCGAAGACAGATTGTCTTCAGGTATTCTCTGGTAGATAGGAGTTAATTCAATGAATACAGTGGTTTGATGCTCCGGTCTGTGCCCAATGTTTTCTGTGCTCAGGATGGTGTTGTCTTCCACGGCCAGCCTCGGACCACGCTCCAACGCAGCCTTCAAAGGCCGTAGCGCTCCACGATCTGCCGCTGCCGCTCGCGCTCTGCGTCGTCGTCGAGGGCGTTGCCGAGTTCCAGCCACACCAGCGGGTGCTCGAGCCCCTCACAAGCGTCCGTCAGCAGCGCGTGCAGGGTTGTCGGCTCGCAGGCTCCCGGTACTGCAATGAAGCCGTACAGCCCTTGCAGGTGTTTTCCGTCAACTTCTAGTTGATAGCTCTCGTCGCTGCGCACGCTGAAGTAACCACCCATTTCTGCCAGGCCCTCCCGCAGCGCCTCGACCCAGGCCTCGCCCGGATCGACGCCGTCGAGCGAATAGGCCACGAAGCCGCCGTCGCTCAGCTTGTGAACGGCGCGGTAAACGTGCAGGTGCGTCTTGTCGGCCTCTTCGTCCTCGGGCGGTTCTTCGAGGGGCTTGGCTTCGAAGACGTGGCGGTCTTCGAAGCGCTGGACCTCCCCGGGCGGGTCGATGCGTACGACCTCGGCGTGCACCGGGCCCAGCCGCATCGCCAGCACGTCCTCGCTGCCGCCTTCGGCCAGATCCAGACGCAAAAGGAACAATCCCCAGCGTTCTTCGATCGGCCCCTGCTCGCCTTCCACCTCCATTTCGAGTCGAGCCGCCGACGCGCGCACCACGTCCCAGCGGTCCAGCACGGTGGCCACCTCCATGCGATCCCAGTCGTCGGGTCCTGGCTCGGCGCCCGCGACCAGCGCGTCCAGCTCGGCGAGGGCGGCGTCGAACTCACCGTGCAGGCGCTGCACGCGGGACAGGTAGCGGCGTACATGGGGCGCTTCGGGGTCCTGCTCGTGCAGCGTCATCAGCTCCGCCAGGCAGCCATCCAGGTCGCCGCTTTGCTCGAGCGCCTGGGCGCGCATGAAACGCAGCCGAGGCGGCAGCTCGCCCCGAGTCCCGCTCAGCCATTCGAGCAGCTCGGCGCGCTTGCCCGCGCGCAGCATCAGTTCGGCGCGCAGGGCCGCGGCCTCGTCGGCACCTTCGCGCGCCTGCACGAAGTCCGAAAGCAGGGCATCGGCTTCGGTGTGGACGCCCAGGGCCCACAGGGCCCGCGCGTTGGTGCACGCGAGCGCTTCGGAGTCGGGCCAACGCTCGCGTGCACCCTTGAGGGCATCGAGGCCCTCGCCGGGGTCGTCGCTGAGGGCTTCGATGAAGTCCTCAGGGCTTTCGTATTCGCTCGCTTTGGTGGTGGCAGGCGAAAGCGCTGCGAGCTCGTTTTCGATGGCGTCGAGCCGGTCCGACAGCCGCTTGGTAACTCGCAGTTGGGCTTGCATGCGGCGCGCCTGGCCCAGGTGCAGCAAGGCGACTTCCCGTTGCCCGCGCTCGCTCGCGAGTTGGGCCGCGATGCGCGCCAGCAGGCCCGCCGGGTACCATCGTGCACAGCGGCTCGAAGCTGGACTCGAAGGCCTGCGCAAAGGCGAGCGCTCGCTTCTTGCGCTACAGCGCGCTCACGCTCTGGGGCAGTCGCCAGGGCGGAGGTTCGGCGTTGACCGGCTCGGCTCCCTCGAGTCGGATGGGAAGGGAAAGCAGCCGGCAGTAGCGGGCGACCACGCGTTCGAGGGCGCGTGCGTCAGACAGGGTACGGTAGTCCCGACGCAGCTCCAGCGTCACGCGCGAGCCCACCGGGCGAGGCTCGGCAGGTCGCAGGCTGTAGCTCTCACCGCTGCGCGAGGAAAACAGCCATGGCTGCTCCGGTGTCTGATAGGAGCAGGTCCACACCTCGACCTTCTGTGCCACCACAAAGGCCGACAAAAAGCCCAGCCCAAAATAGCCGATCAGCTCATCGCCGGCGCCCGCATCGCGCAGCGTGCGCGTGTAGCCCGCACCGACCGTGGCCAGATAGCGCCGAACTTCTTCGTCGGTCAGACCGGCGCCATTGTCCTCGATGTGCAAGAGCCCGCGCTCGGGCTCCACCGAGAGCGTGATGGCCGGCGCTGTGCCGCTGCCGGCGTCTTCGATCTGGCGGCGCGTGATCGAGTCGTGGGCGTTCTGGACCAACTCGCGAATCGCGACCGTGCGGGTGGAGTACAGCGACTCGCCGAGCACCTTCATCAGCCCAGCCAGGTCGACCGCGGTCTTTGCCAGTTCCCCCGTTGTCATTGCACTCCTTCGCCGCCGGTGGACGCACTCGGCGCGCGGCCTTTCAGCACTGCCTCGCCCATCGCAGGAGTCTACACGACAAGCGTCCGCGCGGGCCACCGGGCCTGAGCTCGTGGTGCCGATTCCGGTAATCACGCGGCGTACCCGGGGCGCATCATCCTCTGGTAGCCTCACGCCGAAAGGCCCGGTGCGCACGGCGGTCAAACCGGCTCCCACCGACAGCTTCCCATGGTTCCCGACGTCGTCTTCATCAACGGTTCCTTTGGCGTCGGCAAGACGACTGTGGCCATGCTGCTACAGGCGCAGCTACCCGGCAGCCGCATTTACGACCCGGAGTGGACGGGCCCCTGGTTGCGGGCGGTCAGCCGCTTCGTGCCGCTGAAAGGTACCGGAACCGATGATTTTCAAGACTTCCCGCTGTGGCGAGTCTCCGTGGTGGCCGGGGTGCGTGCTTCCAGGGTGCTCGCTCGCGGGCCCGTGCTCGTGCCCATGACGTTCTATCGGCTCGCCTACCGTGAGCAGGTGGCAAAGGGCCTGCAGCGTGCGGGGCTTTCCATGCGTTCCATTTGCCTGGTCGCGAGCCGGGCGAGCATCCGTGCGCGCTTGCGCAAGCGCGGTGATGATCCGGACGGCAAGTGGCTCTCTCGCAAGATCGAGCGGTGCCTGGCGGCCCACGGCGACCCCCGTTTCGGAGAGCCCGTGGACACCGAACGTCGCACGTCGGAGGAAGTCGTCGAAGAAATCCGCCGCCTTCTGGAGCTTTGACGTTGAGCGAGCCAAGGGCGGACCCACCCGGGCATTTGATGCAGCTGTGTCGCGAGGTGCCGCATCCGCGCGGGGTGGTTGCCGCGGCGCTGTCGGTTCAAGCGGCCTTTCTGTGGTGCTACTACCATCCCGGCCCGCGACAGCTGATGGGAGACGAACTGCGCTATCACGCGGAGGCCCTGGCCATCGCGCGCGGCCAAGTTCTGGAACCCAACTTCGTATGGCCGCCGCTGCAGTCGCAGTTGCTCGGCGCGACTTTTCATCTCTTCGGCGACTCACTGGTGCCCATCCAGCTGCTGCAGATCCTTTCGCTGTGGGGCGGGGGCCTGCTGCTCTTCGCCATCGCCCGGCGCATCGGCTTGAGTCCAGCGGCCAGCGCGCTGTGCCTTTTGGCCTTCGTTTGCCATCCGGAGTTGGTGGCGTTTTCCCACTACCTGTGGCCGGAGGTGAGCCACCTGGCGCTGCTGTTGTTGGCGACCTATGCGATCGCCGACGGCCGCCGGCGCTTCTTGTTCGCGGCGGGCGTGGCGCTCGGCGTCGCGCTCCTGCTCAAGTCCCTGTTGTTGCCGTTCACCGCTCTCTTCGTCCTGGCCGCCGCCTGGCCGCGAGCGTCCACCGCCTGGCGGCCGGCAGCTGCGCTGGTCTTGGTCGGCATGGCGGTGCCCGTGGCGCCGGTCGTTGCGAGCAATGGTCTGCAGCACGGTTACTGGGCAATCGCCTCGAGCGCTGCGTTCAACACCTGGGTTGGACTCAACGAACGCAGCCCGAGAAATCTGGTCGACGCCATCGTCGCCGAGGAGATGGACGCCTACCTTTCGTCCTCGCCCGATGCGGGTGAGCGGGATCGAAGAACGTGGCTTCGCGTGCGCAAAAAGCTTGCGGAGGAAGGCCCGCTTCGCGTCGCAGGCAGCCAGCTTCCGCGGCAACTTCAGCGCCTCTTCGACAAGGACTCCTTCTTCACCGACCAGCTGCCCGGTGGCATTTCGGCGCGCTACGCAGGCCCTGGCGAAACCGCGACCCGCCTGCTGCGCGCCTTCGCCTACGGGATGCATTGGCTGCTGCTATGTGCGGCCGTGATGGGCATGTGGGCGCCGACCGGAACGCACTTGCGACAGCGGATACGACCGTTTTTCGCATTTCTGATCGGCAACCTGCTCCTCTTTGCCGTATTGCACGTCAAGACCCGCTATCGCTTGCAGTTTCTGCCGGTGCTCCTCATCTATGCAGCGCTCTTCTGGGACCACGTGGCCAAGAACCTCGAGGCGCCGCGCTGGGGTGGGCTGCGGGTGCTCGGCGCGGCCTCGACGCTTGTGCTCGTGCTGTGGCTGGGCTTTGCCCCGAAGTGAAGTTCACTCCGAGGTCAAGAACTCCACGCGCCGATTCTTGGCACGACCCTCTTCGGTGTTGTTGTCGGCGATGGGTTTATCGGGGCCAAAGCCCTGGGCCGAGAGGCGTCGGGGTTCGATGCCCAGCCGCACCAGGCGCCGCCGCACAGCCCGCGCGCGCTTCTCCGAAAGGCGCTTGTTCAATTCGCGAGAGCCGGTGCTGTCGGTGTGACCGCCGATCTCGACCTTTTTGATGTTCTTGTGCTTGCGCAGGGTCAGCGCGATCTGCTCCAGGATCGGAACCGAGTCGCGCTCGATGCGGTCGGAGTTGGGCTCGAAGCGGATGGTTTCGAGGATGGTGATGCGACCGTCCTCGACGAGGATCTGGGCGGGCCCCTCGTCGGGGCAGCCGTCGTCGTCCTCGAAGCCGTTGATGGTTTCCTCTTCGCCGTCGCAGCGGTCGAGGTAGTCGAGCACGCCGTCGCTGTCGTTGTCGCCCTCGGGGCAGCCGTCTTCGTCTTCGATGCCGTCGTAGTCTTCGGGCAGATCCGGGCAGGCGTCGTAGCCGTCGCGGATCGCACGCTCGCGGGCCGCGTCGTCGACCGCGTCGGCGTTTGCGCCGTCTTCGCCGTCTTCGCCGCCTTCGCCGCCTTCGCCGCCTTCGCCGTCCTCACCGCCTTCGCCCGTATCTCCGGCCTCCGGATCCTCGGAGGCGGCGCGCGCCGCTTCGGCCTGCTCTTCGGTGGGCGAGGCGACGCCGTCGTGGTCCGGGTCGTTGGGAGACGGCTCCCAGCGCACGCCAGCGAGCACGCGGAAGGTGGGCACGCCAAAGCCTTCGAGCACGCCGAGGCCGCCGCCCACGTTCAAGGTCCACTCAGGGTTGAGGTCGATGCCGACGCCGCCGAGGGTCTCCAGGGCGATTTCCTCCGGGTCGGTTTCGGTCAGACCCACGCCGCTGCGCAGGTCGACCATCAGCTCCACCGGCGAGCGTCCTCCGTCGAAGCGGTAGCCCATGCCCAGGCCCGCCTGCAGCTCGCTGGCGGCCGAGACGTTGGCGAAGTCGGTCTTTTCCTGGATCAACACGCCCAGGTCGAGGCCGAGGCGAAAGCCCGATAGGCCGAATTTGTGGTCGACCAGCAGGCGCGGTGCGAAGCCGATCATGCGTGCGCCACCGTAGAAACTACTTGTGTGGGTCGGTGCGCGCAGTTCGGTGATCACGGCAAGGCCAATGCCGTCGGTCTCGTCGTTGAGCAGGCGAAACTTGGGCAAAAGGCGCACATCGCCCAGTGCCCCTTCCGAGACGTCGTCGCCGGCCAGGTAGGCGAGCGGTAGATGCAGGCCGAGTTCGAAGAAGGTTGCAAACGCATAGGATGCGGTTAGATCGAAGGCGAGCTGCGACGAAATGATCTGCTGGTTGATATCGCCATCGGCGCCGACGACCACCAGCGGGTTATAGCCGTAGGACAGCCACATCCCCATGCTGAAGGGGTCGATGGGGTAGCGCACGTGGCTGCCCTCGGTCTGCAGATAACCGCCGGTGGTGGCACGTGGATGAAAGCGCTGGGTGTCCAGGTCCTCGGTTGTTCCCTGGGCCTGCAGCGAGCCCGCATAAAGAAAGACAGCGAGTGCGGCCAAGACCGCGGCTTTAAGTGAAGCACCCCTCGTCGCGTGGGTCATCGATTGCCTCCATGGTAGTGCTGTCGACCTTTGGCGGAAATACGCCACCTTCTGCGCCGCAGCAGGGCCAGGGCGCCCAGCGCAGACAGCCAAGAAAAGTCGCCGGCGTTCACAGGACCGCGCGTGCTGCAGTTGAAGGCCCCGCCGCGGACATCACCATCGAATTGGCCAGTGCCAGCCGCACCAGCGCCCCCAGCTCCGGAAGTGCCGGAGGCGCCGGAAGTGCCGGAGGTTCCTGCGGTGCCGCTGGTGGGATTGGCGGGGTCGACGCAGCGACCGACCGAGGAGCAGACCAGGTCGCCTCCACAGGCGCGCGCGCCGCTGTCGGTGCAGCTGACGCACTGGCCGCCTTCGCAGACCAGGCCGTTGCAGTCGGCGTCGCCACTGCAGCTGCTGTCGACGACGAAGATGCAGCGGCCGCCGTCGCAGACCTCGCCGCTGCGGCAGTCGGCGTCGGCGCCGCAGCGGTAGTCGATGACGCAGATGCCGCTCTGGCAGGTGCCGCCCACCGGGCAGTCGGCGTCGCGATTGCAACCGTCGGTGGCGAGCACCACCGGATCACCCAGCGGGTTGAGCGCGACCCGGCAGGCTGCGGTGCCGTCGTTGTCGTCGTCTCCGAAGTCGCGATCGGCATCGTCGTTGTGCAGGCGCACGAAGATGCGCGCGTCGCAGTTGGCATTCAGGCCCGAAAGACCGTGGGCCAAGTCGATCTGAAAGTAGCCATAGTCGACGTTGTCGGCCGAGATCGGGTCGCGGTCGCGGCCGGCCTCGGAGTCGAGATCGGCGCCGGGCATCTGCAGCGCCTGCCAGGAGTTGGTCTGTTCCCGGTAGCTGTAGCTGCCGACGATGGCGCCGTTGGAATCGACGCCGATGGCGTGTTCGTAACCGCCGGAGGTCGGATCGCCGGTAAAGGCGCGGAAGATGCTGGTGTCGTCGGCCGCACCGCCGGTGCTCACGTCGCGGTCACCGTCGATGAAGAAGAAGGCCACGGCCGTACTCACCGGCGCAGCCCGCGTCGTCACATAGGCGCGAATCCACAGCCGCCCGGGGTCGGCATCGGCGTAGAGCGTGCGCAAGTCGATGGAGGCCTCGTCGGCCTCGAGGGTGCCGACGCCGTCGCCGGCCGGATCCTCGGTACCGTAGGGCCAGTCGGGCTCGCCGCTGGGGTCGACGCTGATGATCTGCCACAGGGGAGGCGCAGTGCGCCCGTCGGACCAGCTCTGGGCGCTGGCGGGCAGCGTCCACAGGGCGCATCCGAGCGCCACGATCGACTTCATCATCAGCTGTCGCATTACCGTCTCCTTCGTCCGCGGGCGTGAGCATTCACCATCTGCGACCGAGTCGTCGTGGTTTGCGCCCTGGACCGATGCTTCGAAGCTACGATCCTATCGCAGCGCGATCGGCAAAGGCATCCCTAAAGCATCGTGGTCGGCCCGTGCAGGGCGATGTGGGTCGATGAAGTCGGCCTCCATGGCTGACCCAACTGGGCGGTAGGAGCTGCACCTTCACCAAAATTACGGAATGGAGAAAATCGCCGCAGCGCTTCTACCATCGCAGCATGACCATGCGACGAAGATGGACCTTGCTGTTGTCGAGTTGGGCTTTGTCATCGATGGCCTGCGGGGGTGGTAGCCCTGCACCGGCTGCGTCGAATACGAGCTCGGAGTTGCCGCGCGCGGGCGCACTTCAGTCCGAGGAGCGCGCTTGCTCGCGAGACGTGGAATGCGTACTTGTCGATGACTGCTGCGGCTGCGCCGCCGGTGGCGTTCGCACGGCCGCCCGCACCGACATGGTCGATGCGGTGGTCGAGCGCACAGCCTCCGAGTGCGAAGCGCGCAGCTGCGGAACCCAGGCCAGCCAGCATCGCAGCTGCACCGCCACCGCGGCGCGCTGCGTGGGTGGCACCTGCTTGCCGGCCCTGTAGACCTCTCTGAAGATGTGAAACACGGCAGCCGCGCCGCTCGTGGTCGCGCTCGACCTCAGCTTGCGCTATCGCTCCGCAGCGCCTGCACATCGCTGTCGTTGCGCGCTGGTTCGCGACCGCTGAGCTGTTCGGTCAGTGCATGCACGCCGCCGCGGGTCTCTTCGCCCGCCTGGCTCAGGAAGCCGTCGATGGTTCCCGCGGTGCGGTGACCGCTGACGACCCCTTCGAGCACCGTGCGCACATCCTGAGGCTCGACCGCTCGACCGTGCGGCGCAAGGCCGCGCGCACGTGATCTGTCTTTACTTCTTTGCCCGTGCCGCCTGCGCCCGCAGCCGCTGCCATAGCCGCGTGGCCAGGCCGGCCTTGTTCTGTTGGCGGGCGCGGCCGATGGCCAGGGCTTCGGAGGGGACATCCTGGGTGACGGTGGTGCCGGTGGCGACGTAGGCGTCTTTGCCGATGGTGATTGGGGCGACCAACTGGGAGTCACTGCCGATGAAGACGCCGTCTTCGAGCACGGTCTTGTGCTTCATGACGCCGTCGTAGTTGCAGAAGATGGTGCCGGCGCCCACGTTGACGCCGCGGCCGATGTCCCCGTCTCCCAGGTACGCCAGGTGGTTTGCCTTGGATCCCTGGTCCATGCGGATCTTCTTGAGTTCGACGAAGTTGCCGATGCGCACGCCATCGCCGAGTTCGTTGCCCGGGCGCAGGTGGCTGAAGGGGCCGAGTTGGGCGCCTGCGCCGACCTGGCTGTCGCTGGCCACAGTGTAGGGCAGCAGCCGCGTGCCAGTGGCCACCGTGACATTGGTGAGTACGCAGCCCACGTCGATGTGCACGCCGTCGCCGATGCGCGTCTTGCCTCGCAGTTGAACACCCGCCTCCAGCGTGACGTCGCGGCCGAGCTGCACGTCGGCGTCGATGAAGCTGCCCTCCGGGTCGCGCAGGGTGACGCCGGCTCGGCCCAGGGCTTCGGCCTGACGCAGGCGCAGGATGCGTTCGCAGGCGATGAGCTGGTTGCGATCGTTGATGCCGTGAAGGTCCGCGGCCGGCCAGGGCAGCGCGGCCACGCGCGAGTCGCCCGCTGCCCGCTCGACCAGATCGGTGAGGTAGAGTTCGCCCTGGTCGTTGTCAGCCGAAAGCGTGTCCAAGGTCGCGCGCAGGAAGCCCGCCTCGACGCAGAAGACGCCCGGGTTCCACTCGCCGATGGCGCGCTCGGCTTCGCTGCAGTCGCGATGCTCGCGGATGGCCGTGATGTGGCCTTCTCCGTCGCGGATGATGCGGCCGTAGCCGCTGGCGTCGTCGAGCACGGACGTGAGCATGGCGAGCTTGGCGCCCTCGGCGCTGGCCCTGTCGACCAGGGCACCGACACAGCCGGAGGTGAGCAGGGGCGTGTCGCCGCAGAGAATGACGACGCGACCGTCGATGTCCTCGAGGGCGGGCAGGGCACAGCGGGCGGCGTCGCCGGTTCCGCGTTGCGCTTCTTGCAGTGCGCTGACCACGCGCCCATCGAAACGTTCCGCGAGCGAGCTCGAGACCGCGTCGCGCCCGTGGCCAAGTACCACCACCACGCGCTCGGCGCCGGCTTCGAGCGCCGCCGAGACCGGAAAGCTCACCATCGGCCGCCCCAGGAGTGGATGCAGCACCTTGGGGAGGTCGCTGTGCATGCGCGTGCCCTGGCCGGCGGCCATGACGATGGCGCTAAATTTCGCTCGCTGGGTCATGATTGTGCTGCTCCTGCCCGCTCGGGCTCGGCGCCCGTGAGGTGGGCGCCCACGATGGCCAGCGCCTGCAGGTCGTGCACGTCGCGGGCAAAGGCCGGTATTTCGGTGTAGCTCATGGACGCGGCCACGTGCTCGCGCAGGCGCCTGAGGCCCTCGCGATCGCGCTCGGCCATGGCGCGCCCGGCCTCGGCCGCCCGGCGAAGCTTCGCGGCCAGTGCCTCGGCGTCGACGCTGCTTTCGAGCAACTGCGCGAGCGATGCCTCGAGTCCCTGTTCCAACGCCCCGCTTTCGCCGACCGCTTCGGGCAGCGCTGGATGCACGCGGTTTACGACCATGCCGCGGGGCCTGATGCCGTATTGGTCGAGCTTGCGGCTGAAGTAGACGGCCTCGCCCACCGAAAGTGGCGCCGGGCTGGTGACGATCAGGAAGGCCACGTCGTCCTTGCGCAGGTCGTCGTAGACCGCCTGGGCGCGCTCCCGAAAGCCCCCGAAGAGTTCGTTCAGGTCGGTGACGAAGCCGCCCACCTGATGCAGAAACTCGACGCCCGTGAAGCGCGAAAGCCCCTTGAGCACAAAGGCGGCACCCTTGCCGAGCAGACCGATGCCGCGGTTACCTTCCAGTTGATCGACGAACCAGCGCATCACCGGTGAGTCGATGGCGCCCACCAGCTTCTGCGGAGCATCGAGGAAGTCCAGGGCGTTGGTGGTCGGCGGCGTGTCGAGCACGATGAAGTCCCAGCGAAGGTCGTGGTGGACCGCATGGAGCTTCTCCATCGCCATGTACTCCTGGGTGCCGGCCAGGGACGTGGAGACGTATTGGTAGATGCGGTTTTCGAGGATGCGCTTTTGCTGGGCTTCGGAGCTGGCGTGCCGGGCCACCAGCTCGTCGAAGGTGTGCTTCATGTCGAGCATCATCGCCCACAGCTCGCCCTTGCATTGCAGGCCGTGCTGGGTCAGCAGCGCCGGCTCGATGCGCTGGGGCTCGTGGTTGAGCGCCGACAGCCCCAGGCTGTTGGCCAGACGCTTGGCCGGGTCGATGGTCAGGCAAAGGGTGCGGCGCCCGGCCATGGCCGCCTGCAGGGCGATGGCCGCCGAGGTGGTCGTCTTGCCGACGCCGCCCGAGCCCAGGCATACGACCACCCGGTGGTCGTCGGTGAGTTCCGCCAGCTTCATGGCCGGGAGTCTGGACCCATCGCGATCGTCGCTCCACCGTCAAAAGCCGGAAACCGGCGCTTTTTTGACCGCTGCATGGAGGTATCCGTAGCATATATCGCACCTACACCTACAGCAGGTTCAAAGTGCAAACAGCCACCCTTCCCGAACGGCGCGTCCAGCGCAGCGACAACCACTCCACCGCCCTGCGCTTCCAGCTCGAGAGCACCCTGGAGCGGGGCCGGCTTTCGGCCCTGGCCCTGACTGATCAGGCCGGATTGCTGCTGGCCTGGGCCGGCAACGACGCGGTCTGCCAGGAACTGGGCGCGGTGGCCCCCGTGGTCGCCCACGGCTGGCCGGCGGAGTGGCGCCAGATGGAACTCAAGCAGGACGACGTGGCGGTGCGCACCATCGAGTGCTTTGGCCAGTACGTCTACCTGGCTTCGCTGGGTGGCGGCGTGGCCCGCGATGCGTTGTTGGCCCACTCGGCCCGCGGCATCCATCGGATCCTGACGGCCAATTGAAGCTCACGCCTTCGGCGGCTTCATCACCGAGCGGTAGTGCTTGAGTTCGGCGATGGAGTTGCGGATGTCGACCAGGGCGTCGTGTTCGCCCTCGGTGGGCTTGTCGAAGGCGGCGCCGGTGCCGAAAAAACGCTCCACCGCCAGCCGCACGCTGGTGACGTCGAGCAGTCGGTAGTGCAGGTAGCCGCCCAGGCCGGGCATGTGGCGGTCGATGAAGCCGCGGTCGACCCACACGCTATTGCCCGCCAGGATCGCCGGATGCGGGCAGCGGTAGCTGACCCGGTGCAAGATCTGGCGCTCGGCCTCGCGGGTGTCGACCATGGAGGCACGCACGCGCTCGAGTAGGCCGGTCTTTTCGTGCATCGCACGCACGAAGGGCGTCATTTTCTCGAGTTCGCTTTCGGGCTGCCAGATGTCGCAGCTGTACTCGTCGATGGTCTCGAGTTCGCCGTTGGTGATGATCAACGCCGCCTGCAGAATCACGTCCCGCTGCGGGTCCAGGCCCGTCATCTCGAGGTCGATGAAGCAGATGTTCTGATTGTTTCGGATCGGGGCCACGGACGCAGTCTACCACGCTGGAGGCCCGTACGAAGCCGAAGCCGTCAGCGCGTGACGATGTTGACCATGCGGCCGGGCACCACGATCACCTTGGCCACGGTCTTGTCGGCCAGGAGCTCCACGATGCGCGGGTCGGCCAGGGCCAGGCGCTCCAGGGTGGCCTGATCGGCGTCGCTGGCCACCTGGATGCGGGCCCGCACCTTGCCCTTGATCGCCACTGGCATCTCAACGCTGGCCTCGTGCAGCGCCTCCGGGTCGTACTCGGGCCAGGGCTGGCTCGCCACCGAGGGCTCGCGACCCAGGCGCGCCCACAGCTCTTCACCGAGGTGGGGCGCGAAGGGGGCGAGCACACGTACGAAGCGATCGATTTGATCTGCGCTCATGCCACCGGCGGCGGTGGCCTCGTTGACCAGCTTGATCATGGCCGCGATGGCGGTGTTGAAGGCGAGCTTGTCGATGTCGCCCTCGACCTTGGCGATGGTGCGATGCAGGAGCTTTTCGACGCCGGCATCGGCCGTCTCCACGGTCTTGAGCGCGCCGCTGTCCTCGTCGACGATGAGCCGCCAGGTGCGCTGCAGAAAGCGCAGTAGGCCGCTGATGTCGCGGGTATTCCAGGGCTTGGAGGCCTCGAGCGGCCCCATGTACATCTCGTAGAGGCGGAAGGTGTCGGCGCCGTAGTCGCGGATGATGTCGTCGGGGTTGATCACGTTCTTGAGCGACTTGCTCATCTTGGTGATCACGCGCTCGACTGGCTTGCCATCGGCGCGTTCGTGGAAGACCCCCTCTTCGACCTCGTCCACCTCGTCGATGGCGACGCGGCTGCCGTCGGGGCGCTGGTAGGCGTAGCCGGTGATCATGCCCTGGTGGAAGAGCTTGCGGAAGGGTTCGGGCGAGCCCACGTGCCCCAGGTCGTAGAGCGCCTGATGCCAAAAGCGCGCATAGAGCAGGTGCAGCACCGCATGTTCGGCGCCGCCAATGTAGAGGTCGACGCCGTTTTCGCCCAGCCAGTAGCGCTCGGCGTCGCGGCCGATGAGCGAGTCCTGGTTCTTCGGATCGCAGAAGCGCAGGTAGTACCAGCAGGAGCCGGCCCAGTTGGGCATGGTGTTGGTCTCGCGGCGCACGGGCGCATCCGGCGCAAGACCTTCGACGCCGGCGGCGCCCGCAGTGGTCGTGACCCAGTCCTCCGCCTTGGCCAAAAGTGGCCGCGGCTCCTGACTGTGCTCGGGCTGGTAGTCGCTCAAGTCGGGCAGCACCACCGGCAGCGCGGATTCGCTCACCGGATGGTGATCGCCGGCCTCGTCGAAGACCACGGGGAAGGGCTCGCCCCAGTAGCGCTGGCGGCTGAACAGCCAGTCGCGCAACTTGTAGTTGACTTTGCGCGAACCCAGGCCGCGCTTCTCGAGCCAGGCGGTGATGGCGGCCTTGGCTTCGGCAGTGGGAAGGCCGTTGAGCGAGATCGAGTCGTTTTTCGAGGCCACGTTGCGGCCGGCCCCCGCGAAGCAGCCCTCGACCTTCTCGCGGTCTTCGGGCACCACCACCTCGACGATGGGCAGCCCGAAGGTTTCGGCGAATTCGTGGTCGCGCTCGTCGTGGGCGGGCACGGCCATGATGGCGCCGTGGCCGTAGCCCATCAGCACGTAGTCGGCGATCCAGATGGGAACCGACTGGCCGTTGACGGGATTGATGGCCCGGGCGCCGCTATAGACGCCGGTCTTTACCTTGTCGACCTGGCGGTCCAGATCGGAGCGGGCGCGGGCACGGTCGACATATTCGCGCACGGCGGCGACGTCGGTGTCCGGCAGCGGCGCTTTGAGCAGGGCGTCGACCAGCTCGTGTTCGGGTGCCACCACCATGTAGGTGGCGCCGAAGAGCGTGTCGGGGCGCGTGGTGTAGATGTGCAGGCGCTCGAGGTTGCCGAGCTTGTGCGCAAGCTCGAAGCGGCACTCGGCGCCTTCGCTGCGGCCGATCCAGGCGGTCTGCTTGATCTTGGTCGCCTCGGGCCAGTCGACGTCGGCGAGGCCCTCGAGCAGGCGCTCGGCGAAGGCGGTGATGCGGAACATCCACTGCCTGAGCGGTTTGCGCGAGACGGGATGACCGCCGCGCTCACTGCGTCCGTTGATGACCTCTTCATTGGCCAGCACCGTGCCCAGCTCGGGGCACCAGTTGACGACCTGCTCGGCCAGATAGGCCAGGCGGTAGCTGTCGACGATGCGCCGCCTGTCGGCCGGTGACAGTGCCGCGTAGTCGCCGAGCACGCGCCCGCGATCCTCGGCGTCGAGCTCGGCGGCGTCGGGATTGAGACGGGCGGGGCGCTGTCCCGACTGCATCTCGGCGATCAACTCGGAGATGGGGCGGGCGCGGCGTGTCTCGATGTCGAAGTAGCTCTTGTAGAGCTGCAGGAAGATCCATTGCGTAAACTGGTAGTAGTCGGTGTCGATGGTCGCGAACTCGCGGCTCCAGTCGTAGGCGAAGCCGAAGCTCTGCAGCTGGCGGCGAAAGGTCTCGATGGCCGCGCGCGTGGTCTTGGCCGGGTGCACGCCGGTGCGCAGGGCGTGTTGCTCGGCCGGCAGCCCGAAGGCATCCCAGCCCATCGGATGCAGCACGTTGAAGCCGCGCATGCGCTTGTAGCGGCTGATGATATCGCTGGCCGTGTAGCCCTCGGGATGCCCCACGTGCAGACCCGCGCCGCTGGGGTAGGGGAACATGTCCAGGCAGTAGAACTTCGGGCGGCTGCCGTCGAAGTCCGCGTCACCGGGGTTCGGTTGCCGATGGGTCTGGGCCTGCTGCCAGTAGCTGCGCCAGCGGGCTTCGATCTCGGTGGCCCGGGTCGCATCGTAGCGGTGCTGCCGCGGTTCGCTGTGGTCGCTGTCGGACATGGGGGGAGTGTAGGGAAGCGGCGCCGCCCTGCAACGACTTCGAACCCTTGATCACTGCCCCCCGAGGCGAATGAGTTCAGAGCCGGCGACGACGTCTTACCATCAGCCAGCTGAGCGACAGCCCCACCAAGAGCCCGCCGCCGCTGTTGCCCTCGCCCAGCGTGCGGCAGTCGCAGCCGCCCGAGTCTTCACCGCGGTCGATGGCTTCGGTGGCGCTGGCGTCCCCGGGCGCGACGCCCGCGTCGAAGCCCCCGTTGCCGCTTCCGCCCGCGTCTGGCGAGTTCGTAGAGGAGGTAGCGCCCGCGTCCTGGCCGCCCTGGCCGCCCTGGCCGTTCCAGAACATGAAGCTGGTCCAGGGCGCCTTGCAGATCGACAGCGGCTGGCCGCCGCATTCGAGCGGGCCGGTCACGTCGCGATCGAAGCGGGCCACCGTGCTGAAGCTCTGGCCTCCGTCATCGCTGTAGCCGAGGCTGAAGTCCTGCATCCCCGAATCGCCGCAGGCCCACAGCCGCGAGCCCCTGCTCGCCAGGCAGGTGACGATCAACTCCGCGTCGACCAGCTCGAAGCTGGCGCCGCGGTCGCTCGAGTGGTGCAGGCCGCCTTCGGCGTCGCCGATCCAGATTTCGCCTGTGGTGGCGTCCTGGGCAAAGCCTCCCAACAGCGCCGGCCTCAGGGTGGAGCTCCAGGTGTCGCCCGCGTCCTCGCTGACGAGGAACTCATCGACCAGGTGTGACTCCTCGCCGTGGCTGTGGCTGGAGACACCCTGGGTGAAGGACAGGAAGAGGCGGTCAGGGTCCTCGGGATCGACGCCGAGCAGCTCGGTCTTGGTGGTCTGGCCGAGCTCCAGGGAGAGCACCTCGAAGTTCTGACCGCCGTCCTTGCTGCGCACCAGGTGGCGAAGGCTGGTGCCGGCGTCGATATCGACGCTGACCGCGGTCGCGTACAAGCGCTGGTTGTCGCTGGGGCTCGCCGCCAGCGTGAAATAGACCAGGTCCGGAGGCAGCTCGGCCATCAGCGCAAAGGTCGCACCGGCGTCTTCGCTCTTGTAGATGGCACCCCCGTCTTGCAGGCTGACCAGCGCGTAGAAGGTGTCGCCCAGGCGCGCGACGTCGACCACGTTGACGCCCTCGAGCTGAGGGTCGGGGTAGCTGAGGTCGCAGTAGTCGGCGCTGGTGTGCTGCAGGCCCTTGAAGTGGCTGAGCACCAGGCCGCCGCTGGGCAGACCATCGACGTAGAAGTTGCTGGCGCCCGAGACCTCGATCGCCGCCGCACAGAGCATTTGCCAGCCAGCCTCGCGCTTGACCAGAAAGCCCACGTCGCGCAGCCGCATGGCCACCGGCTCGTCGTCGGCGCCGAAGCCGAGCGCGATGGGCAGGGGAGGGGCCTCCTGGGCGCGCGTGACCGGACTCTGCAGCAGCAGGCCGGCGATCAGCGAAAGCCCGCAGCGCGCGAGGGAGCCATTCGACATCATCAACCGCATTTTCACCGCCAGGAGCCCATGTACGCACCTGTGCGGAGATCGCAAACTCGCCGACTTTCAGCTGCGCGGGCGCCGCGTGCGGATCAGCCCCTCCTGCATCACCGTCACGATGCGGGTGCCGTCGCGGCGGTACATGGTGCCCTCGATCAGCGGACGGCCGCCGTGGGCCGCCGGTGTGCGCATGGTATAGAGGGTCCAGTCGTCGAAGGGCAGAAGCTGGTGAAACCACATGGCGTGGTCGAGGCTGGCGCCGCCGTAATGGCGACCGCGCAGGCCGGCGTGGGGCAGGGTGCCGGTCATCACCAGCGACATGTCGCTGGCGAAAACCAGAAGGCCCAGGTGCAGCACAGGATCCTCGGGCAGGGCGGCGGCGGGCTTGATCCACATGCGGCGGTCGCCGCGCTCGGCCGAACGCTCCAGGTCGCCATCGCAGTCGCGCATCTGCAGCGGCGAACCCATGCGGCCGAAGCCAAAACCACGGCCGCTGCCCGGGGTGTCGTCGGGTGCCGGCGCCTCGGGCATGGGGTCGTGGTGGGCGATGCCGGGCTCGGGGCGCTGGAAGCTCGCCTGCAGGCTGAAGATGGTGCGCTGCTGTTGGCGGCCGACGACCGAGCGGGCGTGGAAGTTCTTGCCTTCCTTGAGGCGCTCGACGGTGTACTCGATGGGTATGCCCGGCGCCCCGGGCTGCAGGAAATAGGCGTGCAGCGAGTGGGGCTGCAGCCCCGGCACCGTGCGCGCCGCCGCCACCACGGCCTGGCCCGCCACCAGGCCGCCAAAGAGTCGCGGCGGGCCCATCTGCTGGCCGGTTTGGCCGATGAAGTGGTCGCTGCCGTCGGCTTCCACATCCAAGCGCCGCAGGGTCGCGGACACAGCTTTTTCGCTCACCCTCTGCTCTGACATGGCGCGCAAGATAGCCGGCGGCGCAGCGGGCGCAAGCGGGAATTGAATTGTGTTCAAAGACGCGGCCGTGGCGGGGCGCACGCGACTGCGACCACGACCGCGTTCACGAAACACGCGCCCTGTCTGGAGCGTGATTTCGGCGAATGCCGCTTCAAAGGTAGGGGAAGGCTTGGCTGCGTCGGGGGAGCATACCGGCGCGGAGAGGACGCCGGGTCAGCGCGGGGGGGCGAGATGGCGGAGTTGCCGGCACAGCCCGCCGGATGCCGACAATTGGATGAAAGACGCACGCCGTCGCCGCTTCGCCGCCCGATGGAACACCCGGCCGGCGCCATGCCGACCGGCCGGTCCCCTCATTTTGTCGAGGGCGGCATCCCAAATGCCCACCATGTCGGTGTCGCTTTTCATCCTGAGGTTTCGCCTGGCCCGCGGGGAGAAAGCTCAACCCCGACACAGCAAGCCTTGTACGATAATGCTGTAATATTCTCCTGTGAGTGTCAATAAGCTTTGGGTGTTAACCCCGACACTTGGGGGAAAAGCCTCGCTTGACTTGGGAGCGCCGGCGGATGACCGCACCGAACATGCCAGGGCCGCCAAAAACCACCCAAGTCGAGGCCAGGTGAGGCCAGGAAAGGCGTGACTCCAGCCCACGCTGGGCGCATCTTCTCTTGCCATGCTTCGCCTCCTGCCCGCCCTGGTGGTGTTGTCGGCGCTGGTATCGGCTGCGCTGCCAACGCCGGCCCGGGCCTACTGCCGACTGACCACCGAGGATCCCGAGCCCATGATCGGCTGCGCCGCGCCCGGGACCTGGCTCGAGTGGCGCCGTCAGTGTCTGAGCTTCTCGGTGGTCGCACGAAGCGCTTCCGAGCCCGACTTCGAGCGCATCCGCGACGAGGCCAGCTTCGCCTTCGGCGCCTGGGCTGCCGCCGAGTGCGACGGCCGCCCCCTGCCGCTGGAGATCAGCCAGACCACGGAGCTGTCGAGCTGCGAGGAGCCCGAATACAACCTCTACTCGCCCAACTCCAACTCGATCATCTTCGTCGAGGACTGGTCGGGGCAAGACCTACCGCTCGAAGCCATCGGCCTGACCTCCATTCACTACAACTTCAAAGACGGCGAGATCTTGGACTCCGACATCCAGATCAACGACTCGGGCCTGCCGCTGGCCATCTGCACGCCCGGCGATTGCCAGCGCGGCATGATCGACGTGCGCAACGTGATCGTGCACGAGGCCGGTCATTTTCTGGGCCTGGGGCATAGCAACGACAGCGAGGCCACCATGTCCTTCGAGGCCTCCTCCGGCGAGACCAAGAAGCGCGACCTGCATGCCGACGACGTGGAGGGCATCTGCGCCATGTACGGCGCGTTGCCCGAACCCGACTGTCGCGACGCCGACTTTCAGCCCGACAACGGCTTCGGTGCGCCCTGCGTGGGGCCCGAGGAGCCGCCCACGCGCACGGTTTGTTCCTGCGCCGTGCCGGGCGGGGGGGCTCGTCCGCGCTCGGGAGCGTGGCTGCTGCCGCTTTTCGCGTGCGTGCTGGGGGCGCGTTTGCGTCGCCGCCGGTGTTAGGAGCCGCCGCAAAATAAGGTTACCAACTCGACTCCGAACCATCCCGCCCAGCTGCGTTGCGCCGCCTTCAAATACATGGAGTATTCGCGCGGCGTCGCGCCTTGCCGGACGGGCGCCTCGAAGCCGACTTGGCAACCTTGTTTCGCGGCGGCTCCGTAGCGGCCGCGGCGCTTCAGAAACACATGTCGCTGCAGTCGGCGCCGTCGTCGCGCCAGCGCAGGCAGGCTTCGCCCTCGGTGGCCTCGAGCAGCGGCTGCCAGCCGTCGCCGTCGTGGGCCCAGAGGTCGTCGATGGAGCCGCAGTCGGTCTTGCCGCCGAAGAGAAGCGCGCGGTCGCAGCTGCGGGAGTAGTGCAGGGTGTGGCTGCTGCGGCGCTCGGGGCTTTGGTGATCGACGACGGTGAAGTCGGGCGGAAACAGGCAGACGTCGAGCGCCGGCGTGTTCCACTCGTCGCCGCTCGATAGAAGCTGCCACTGCTCACTTTCGGGATCGAAGCTCCAGGTGTCGTTGCGGTTGCCCAGGGCCTGGTCGTCGTGGCCGCCGAAGAGCAGGTAGCGATCGCGCGTCTCGTCGTGTACCAGTCCCGCCCAGAAGCGACCCTCGGGGGCGTTGCCGTCGCCGTTGCCGCGGTGCAGGCGCGTCCAACTCAGGGTCTCGAGGTCCAGGGACCAGAGGTCGGCGAAGTAGCTTGCGGCGAAATCGAACGCGCTCTCGTCGGCGCCGCCGTAGACGACCAGGGCGTCGCGCTTTCTGTCGTAGAGCGCGGAGGCGAAGAGCCGGGCCGGCGGCAGCCCTTCGCTGGGCTGGTGGCGTCGCCAGCTGCCGTCTTCGGGGTCGAAGCTGTAGAGGTCGGCCAGGGCTTCGTAGAGCAGGCCGTCGTCGGAGGCGTTGCCGCCGAAGAGCCACAGGCGCTTGCGCTTGTCGTCCCAGGCCATGGCGCCATTGACCCGCGGTGAAGGGCGTTCGCCGCTCGCCTCCACGTTATGCCAGCGCCGCTCGGAGTTATCGAAGCGGAAGAGATCGTCGTAGAGTTCGAAGCGGCTGCTCTGGGCGTCGGGCTCGCGAAAGCGGCCGCCGAAGAGCCACAGCGAGCCGTCGCCGAAGGCCGCCATGTGGCGCCCGCTGGGGCTCGGCCCCGGGCCCTCGACGCGCGTCCAGGCGTTGCAGACCTCGTCGTAGATCCAGGTTTCGTCCAGGTATTTGACCGGACCCCCCGGCGCGCACATGGCGGGGATCGAGGGGCTGCCGCCGACCACGATCAGCTCGCCGCGCTCGGGATCGTGCCCGGCGGCGTGCTCGCTGAGCCGGCCCGGTCGGGCCTCGCCCAGGCCATCGCAGCGCTCGGGCGTGGGTTCGCAGCTTTCGAGCACGGGCCTTTCGCCGACGCTGCCGGCGGCGTCGGCGCCCGCCGCGTCATCGGAGACGCTGCAGGCGCTGGCGCCCAGGCACAGCGCGAGGGCCAAGCCCCGTGCGTGGCGGTGTCGTGGGCGGCGGAGGCGTGTGGACATGGGCCGGCAGTGTAGCCCAGGGCTACTACTGCTGTGACCCGGAAGTTTTGCGCCGGGACCTCGCCCGGTCCGGCGCGATCCAGGCCCAAGACTTCCAGGTCACCGCGCTACTGCTTCAGCTCCGCCCGGGCCGCCGCCTCGCGTCGGCGATCGAGCAGGGGGCGGAAGCTTTCGCATTTGGCGTCGGTGTGGTGGCAGGCGAAGCGCACATGCATGTGGTCTGCGTGCTTGGGGAAGTGGCGCACGATGCCCACCGGATGGCCGCGGCCGCTCGGATACTGAAACCAGCGATGCAGTTCGTCGCGGCTGGCGCCACGGGAGCGGGCTTCGCGATAGAGCGCGGGCTGCAGCCGGTAGTCGATAAAGACGGCTTCGAGCATGTCGCGCTCGAGCCAGTACTCGAGCAGGGTCCAGGTGCGCGCCGCGTCCAGCTCACGCGGCAGAAAGCGTCCGAAGCCGCAGACGCCCGCGGGGCAGGAGCGCTTGAAATAGGCCAGGTCGGCGTCGCGCCCGGATTGGTGGCTGCGGTGGTCGCGCATGCGGCCGCCCTTTTTCAAGCTCAGGTCGTGGATGCGCAGCTTGGGGGCCTGGGGGTGGCGTTTGGCCAGGTGGTCGAAGGCGGACACGATGCCGCGCACGGCCTCGTCGGTGCCGAAGGCGCGACCGCGCTCGCGGATTTCGTAGCCCCTGTGGCGCGGCAGCGGGCGACCGGCCTCCAGGTGGCCGCGGTCGGGGGCGCCCACCGAGTGGCTGTCGCTGCGCGGCCGCTTGGCGTAGAGCAGCAGTGTTTGACCGGCGCGGATGCGGTCGGGCTCGAGACCCGGATTCCAGCGCGCCACCTCGGCCAGGCTGACCTCGTAGCGGCGGGCGATGCCGGTGAGCGTCTCGCCGTCGCGCACGCGGTAGTCGATGCGCCGGCGGTCGCCGCCCAGGGCGATTTCCTGGCCCACCGCGATGCGGTCGGGGTTGATGTCGGGATTGTGGGCCAAAAGGTCGGCGAGCGAGATGCCGTAGTCGGCGGCGATTTCGCTGAGGGTTTCGCCCGCGGCCACGCGATGGGTCTCGGTGAGCGGACGCAGCTTGCTCGCCTGCGACTGGGCTGCATCCGTATCGGAATCGGAGTCGCGTGCACGTCGACTGCGCTCCCGTTCAGCGACCGCCGGAGTGACTGCGCACAGCGACCACAGCAGCAACAGCACCAGCGCAGGTGCGCGCGGCGGGCGCGACGCTGCCCGTTGGCTCGACAAGGCCATCCATTTCATCTACGCCAACGTCGCGAGCTGTCGCAAAAAAGCGGCAAACCGCTGCGCGAATGATGGGCAACGACTTCCTCGAACCGAGGCTGCTTGGCCGAAGCGGGCTCGTGTGCGCCCGCATGGGCATCGGCTCCGATCAGGGCCTGGATGCGGACTCCCTGTGCTGGGCCTTCGAGCGCGGCATCAACTACTTCTATTGGGGCTCCCGGCGTACGCCCGGCATGCGCGAGGCCATTGTCAGCTTGAGCCCGAGCCACCGCGAACAACTGGTGGTTGCGGTCCAGAGCTACGATCCGACGGGGCTTTTGTTGCCGCGCACCTTTCGACGCGGCCTCTCCGAGCTGGGGCTCGACTACGCCGACGTGCTGATCCTGGGCAAGCGCGACGGGGAGGTCAGCTCACGCATCGAAAAGGCGGTGCTCGCGCTCAAGGATGCGGGCCTCGTGCGAACGCTCTGCGTCAGCGCCCACGACCGCTCCATGTTCGCGCGGCACCTGGCCCGCGGCATCTACGACCTCATCATGGTGCGCTACAACTGCGCCCACCCCGGTGCCGAACGCGAGGTCTTCCCTTTGATCGACGCCATGGAACAACCACCGGGGGTTATCGTCTACAACGCCACGCGCTGGGGGCAGCTCTTCGACCCGGCTTTCATGCCGTCGGGGGAAGTCACTCCCGAGCCGACCCACCTCTACCGCCACGCGCTCTCCCACCGGCGCGTCGACATGGTGCTGACGGCGCCGGCGACCCGCGCCCAGCTCGCGCAGAACCTGGAGGCGCTCGAAAAGGGTCCGCTCGATGACGACGAACGCGCCTGGCTCGCGCGCGTGGGCCGGCATGTGCACGGGCTGAGCCCCAACTCGCGCTGGGACTTTCTCTTCCGCGCCAAGAAGTGACGGCGGGCGCTGGCTACCGGCCACTGGCCGGTTCCGGGCACGCGCTTATTGATCCACGCGTGAACCAGCATCAGACCGCCGCCGACCCTCCGGACGTCCTCGCCTTCGCCGAGATCCGCAAGCAACACGTGCAGCTGGCCGGCGGCAAGGGTAGTAACCTCGGCGAGCTTGCCGCCGCCGGCTTTCCCGTGCCGCCGGGCTTCGTGGTCACCGCTTCGGCCTACCTGCGCGCCATGGACGCCGCTGGCATTCGCGGGCAGCTGCTCGAACGCTCGCGCCAGCTGCCCCTGGATGACACGGACGACACCCGCGCCCTCGACGCCCTCAGCGGCGAGCTCAAGGCCCTGGTCGAGCGCGCCGCCATGCCCGAGGCGCTGCGCCAGGCCGTCACCGACGCCTACCGGAGCCTCGGGGCGCCCGCGCTGCGCGTGGCGGTGCGCTCCTCGGCCACCCTGGAGGACAGCGCCGGCAGCTCCTTCGCTGGCATGAACGAGACCTTCACCAATGTGCAGGGCGACGACGGGCTCATCGACGCCATCGTGCGCTGCTGGACCAGTGTCTGGGGCAGCCGCGTGCTCGCCTACCGCAAGAGCCAGGGCATCGATGAAGAGCCGGCCATCGCCGTGGTGGTGCAGACCATGGTCGATGCCGAAGCCTCGGGCGTGATGTTCACGGCCGACCCTGCAAGCGGCGACCGCGGTCGCGTGGTGATCGAGGCGGCTTTTGGTCTCGGGGAAGTCGTGGTTGGCGGCCAGGTCGAGCCCGACACCTACGTGCTCGCAAAGCAGGGCAAGCGACTTTTGTCGGCGCACCTGGGCGACAAGACCCATCGCCTGGAGCGCGACCCCGGGGGCGGCACCCGCCGCGTCGAGCTTCAGGGCGAAGAGCGCACCGCGCGCGTGCTCGACGACGCGCAGCTGATGGAGCTTTTGGACTTCGCCGAGCGCATCGAAGGCCACTACGGCTGTCCTCAGGACATCGAATGGGCCTACCAGGGCGGTCAGGCTCGCATTCTGCAGACGCGCCCGATCACCACACTCGGCGCCGAGGCGGGCACCGATGTCGAGCCCGCGGCGCCCGGCGGCACACTGCTGCTCACTGGCCTCGGCGCCTCGCCCGGCCGCGTGGTCGGCCGCGTGCGCAAGCTCGAGGGCCCCGAGCAGGGGCATCTGCTGCAAAAGGGCGAGATCCTGGTGGCCCAGATGACGACGCCGGACTGGGTACCGGTGCTGCGTCGGGCCGCCGCCCTGGTCACCGACAGCGGCGGCATGACCTGCCACGCCGCCATCGTCAGCCGCGAGCTGCGCATCCCCTGCGTGGTCGGCACCCGCAGCGCCACCCAGACCCTGCGCGACGGCGAGCTGGTCACCGTCGACGGCAAGAAGGGTCAGGTGCTGGAGGGTGACGTCGCAGGCGGCTCTGCCGAGGCGCCGGTGAGCGTTGGCCACGAGTTGTCGGCCATGCCCGTGCGCGAAAACCTCGGCACCCGCATCATGGTCAACCTCGCCATCGCCGAGCGCGCCGAGCAGGTGGCGGCCCAGGCGGTCGACGGTGTGGGCCTTCTGCGCGCCGAGTTCATGATCACCGACGCCCTCGAGGGCGCCCACCCCAAGTTGCTGATGGAAGAAGGGCGCAGCGAGGAATTCATCGAGCGTATGACCGCTTCGGTCCTGGCCATCGCACGCCCCTTCGCCCCGCGCCCGGTGATCTACCGCAGCTACGACTTTCGCAGCAACGAGTTCCGCAAGCTGCGCGGTGGTGATCGCTTCGAGCCGAGCGAGGAAAACCCCATGATCGGCTATCGCGGCTGCTATCGCTACGTGCAGGAGCCGGCGCTCTTCCAACTCGAACTCGAGGTGCTGGCACGGGTGCGCGAGCAATCCCCCAACGTGCAGTTGATGATTCCCTTTGTGCGCACGCTCTGGGAGCTGCAAGCTTGCTTCGCCCTGCTCGACGCCCACCGCCTGGGCCGCGACCGCCAGCTCGAGCGCTGGGTGATGGCCGAAGTGCCGTCGGTGGTCTACCGCATTCCGGACTACGCCAAGCTCGGAGTCAGCGGCGTCTCCATCGGCACCAACGACCTGACCCAGCTGATGCTCGGCGTCGACCGCGACTCCGAGCTATGCGCCGAGCTCTTCGACGAAGCTGACGCTGCCGTGCTCGACGCCATCGCCCGCATCATCTCCGCCGCCCGCGCCCACGGCCTCAAGAGTTCGCTCTGCGGCCAGGCCCCGAGTAATCGGCCGGCCTTTGCCGAGCACCTCGTCCGCTACGGCATCGACTCGATCTCGGTCAACCCCGACAGCGTCGACCAGGTGCGCCAGGTGGTGGGCGCGGCCGAACGCAGGGTGTTGCTCGAAGCGGCGCGAAAGTAGCTCCGCGCACGGCGTCAGGGGCGGGCTTGCGCATCGGCTGCGATTGCGGCCTAAATGCCGCCATGCTCTACGAACTCGAAGGCAAGCGTCCGCAGCTGGACGAAAGCGTATTCGTCGCAGACTCGGCCCACGTTATCGGCCAGGTGGTGGCCGAGCGCGACGCCAGCATCTGGTTCAACGTGGTGATCCGTGCCGACAACGACCTGATTCACATCGGCAGCGGCAGCAACATCCAGGACGCCTCGGTGCTGCACACCGACGAGGGCCTGCAGGTGCGCATCGGTCGCGGGGTCACCGTCGGTCACAAGGTCATGCTGCACGGCTGCAGCATCGGCGACTACTCGCTGATCGGCATCGGCGCGGTGGTGCTCAACCGGGCCCGCATCGGCAAGCATTGCCTGATCGGCGCCGGCGCCCTGATCACCGAGGGCAAAGAGATCCCCGACGGCTCGGTGGTGATGGGCGCACCGGGCAAGGTGGTGCGCGAGGTCAGCGCCGCCCAGCGCATGATGCTCGAGGGTTCGGCCGCCCATTACATCCGCAACGCCGCCCGCTTCAAGACCAGCTGCAAGCCGCTTTGAGGCCGGCTGCACGCGCTCTGCACAGGCGGCGTTTGTGTCCTGTTTTCCCGGGTTTTTGCGGGCTTTTCGGGAGGGCGACGCCGCTCGGCGGAGCAATTTGAAAGAAGTGCAAATCGGGGGTAGGGTCCCGCCCTCTGTTGACCCGCGGGAGTCTCCATCATGAGCATCGATTTTACGGATAAGGTCGCCATCGTCACCGGCGCTGGCGGAGGTCTTGGACGCACACACGCCCTGGAACTTGCCAAGCGTGGTGCCAAGGTCGTGGTCAATGACCTCGGCGGCGCGGTGGACGGCACCGGCGGCTCGAGCGTAGCGGCCGACAAGGTCGTCTCCGAGATCAAGGAAGCCGGCGGCGAAGCCATTGCCAATGGTTCCAGCGTCAGCGACGAGACCGGTGTTGCCAACCTGGTCAAGCAGACCATGGACGCCTACGGGCGCATCGACATTCTCATCAACAACGCCGGCATCTTGCGCGACAAGAGCTTCAAGAAGATGGAGATCGACGACTTCCGGGTCGTCATCGACGTCCACCTGATGGGTTCGGTGATCTGCACCAAGGCCGTGTGGCCGATCATGAGCGAGCAGCAGTACGGCCGCATCGTGATGACCACCTCGCCCTCGGGCTTGTTCGGCAACTTTGGTCAGACCAACTACGGCGCGGCCAAGCTCGGCCTGGTCGGCTTCATGAACACCCTCAAGATCGAGGGCCAGAAGAACAACATCCGCACCAACGCCATCGCCCCGGTCGCCGCCACGCGCATGACCGAGAACCTGATGCCGGCGCAGATGCTGGAGCGCCTCGGGCCCGAACTGGTCAGCGCCGGCGTGGTCTACCTGTGCAGCGAGGACGCGCCCAACGGCGTCGTGCTGCAGGCCATGGGGGGTCGCTTCAGCGTGGCCGCTGTCGTGGAGAACAAGGGTGTCGACCTGGGTGCCGACTGCTCGGTCGAGGCGGTTGCCGAAAACTGGGAAAAGATCAGCGACCTGACCGGCGCGCGTCCTCGCAGCCGCTGAGTTCACGTCCACGACGCATCGAGCGCGGGCAGCCCAGGTTGTAGCTGGTGCCGTCTGCGCTTTGTTGCGTAAAGCATCTTGCAAATGCCTGAAGATCCCAACGCGATCGACTTCCCTGGGGCGCGTGCTCCGGACCGGCAGCGCCAGGTCGACACCTCCGGCGTGCGTCTTGCGGTTTATGAGTGGGGTGCGCCCGACGCGCCGCCGGTGATCCTGGTGCACGGCGGCTTCGACTTCGCCCGCACCTTCGACGTCTTCGCGCCCCTGATCGCCGACGGCGGCTACCGCGTTGTCAGCTTCGACCATCGGGGCCACGGTGACTCGGAGCACGCGGCGCTCTACAGCTGGGTTGCCGACGAGCGCGATCTTTTGGCCGTGGTCAACTCGACCAGCCCCCAGCCCTGCCCTGCGATCGGCCACTCCAAGGGCGGCTCCATGCTGGTTCACCTGATCCAGGCCTTGCCCCACCGCTTCACGCGCTTTGTGGCCATCGACGGTCTGCCCTTCCGCAAGCCGCCGCCCGACGTGGCCGAGCGCGAGCGGGTCGAGCCCATGCGCGACGAGCTGACCGGCTGGCTCGACCACCGCCGGCGTGCCGCCGAACTGTCGCGCAAGCCCGGCACCATCGACGGCCTGGCCGAGCGTCGCGCGCGCATGAACCCGCGGCTCAGCAAGGCGTGGCTGCGCTACCTGGTGCGCCACGGGGCGCGGCAGGATGCCGATGGCTTCCGTTGGAAGATCGACCCGACCTTGCGCATGGGCGGCATCGGCCCCTGGCGCTCGCGCTGGGCCAGCGACCGCCTGCCCGGCCTTCCGGTTCCCATGTTGGCTATCTTTTGTACCGTGCAGGAACCGATGGGTTGGGGCGTCGATCCGGCGGACATCGAGCCCTACATGCCGCCCGACAGCCGCATCGAAGTGATGGAGGACACAGGTCACTTTATCCACATCGAGCGTCCCGAGCGCACCGCCGAGTTATGCCTCGAGTTTTTGCGGGAGGGGCCGTGATCGAAGAGCTGGTCCACGCGCGCGTCCGGCTTGCCTTGCATCGGCTGCGGGATGGTGAGGGCACGGCGCTTTTGTTCTTGCATGGCCTCGGTGAGCGCTCGCCGCAGCGCCTCGACCGGCGCTATGACGCATGGCCGGGGCCGGTGGCGGCCCTGGACTTCACCGGGCACGGCGCTTCGACGGTTCCGTCCGGCGGCGGTTACACCGCCGAGATCCTGATGGCAGACGCCGACGTGGCCCTCGGTCGCCTGGGGTGCGCCACGGTTGTCGGTCGCGGGCTCGGCGGCTACGTGGCGTTGATGCTCGCCGGGGCGCGGCCCGAGCAGGTGCGCGGGGCGATCATCCTCGACGGGCCGGGGTTGGCGGGCGGCGGCACGGGCACCACCTCGCCCTTCGTGCCCGTCGTCGACCGGACGGCGCTGGCGCCGCCCGATCCCTTCGCACTGGCGGATCTCGCGACCGACATTCGGCCGCCCGACTACGCGAGCCTCTACGCCCGCCTGGCCTCCCAATTTTCCCAGTTGGCGCGACCGGTGTCCGTCTGCGCCCGCGAGCGAGCCAGCTGGCTGCAGGCGGTGACCGCGGAGGCGGGGGTGGAGGAGACCACCCTCGAGGAGGCGCTCGCCTATTACGCGCGGCGCCGCTGAAACCGGGTGCTGCCGCGGGTACCGAGGGCCAGACCCCCCGAGGGAGGGGGGCTGCCTGGATTGCTGGCAACTCGCGCGGGTGCCGGGATGGGCCTATGCTTTGCATGCGGCATGTCCCAGGACGACGACGATTTCGACCCGGTCCAGCTACCGGACGAGGCCCAGCGCATCGACGCCTATCGCGGCGAAGCGCGCTGGACTCGAGAGCGCTTCGAGCGCCTCCACGGTCGGGCCTTCCTGCTAATGCGGCGCGTGCAGGCCGAGCGCGCGAAACGTCCCGCCCGGCGCATCCAAACCCTGATCCAGGAGCTGCCGGCAGAGTCCTTTCGCGACCTACCGCCCGACCGCTACCTGATATTCCCCCTGCGCAAGACCGAGCGTTCGCTGATCGAGCGCTTCTATTCGGTCGGCCAGACGCGCAACAACGACGTCGTGATTCGCGACGCCACGGTCAGCAAGTTTCACGCCTATTTTCAGGACGACGGATCCGGGGGCTGGCTCCTGCAGGATGCGCAATCGAGCAACGGCACCTACGTCAACGAGGAAGCGGTGCCCGAGCAGGATCAGGGTGACCCGGTCCCGGTGCGGCCGGGTGACCGTGTGCGCTTCGGTACGGTCGAGCTGGTGCTGCTGGACTCCGAGGACTTTCTCTCGCTGCTCAGGCAGGTTCACGGCGGACGGTGACTGAACGCGGGTGTGCAGCGCGGCCGGCCGGCGCGCGCCGACGGGGAGGCATGACTTCGCGGCTGCCAGCGCTGCTTCTGTCGTTGTTGCCGTTGCTGGCGTGCTCCGAGGCGCGCCCACGACCAGAGGCCGAGCCCCAGGTCGAGCAGCCTCCGCCGCGGTTGGACAAGATCCTGCTCGCGGTCGTGACGCCGACGGAGTCGGAGAGCGGGGAGGGGACGCAGGCGAAGAAAGCGCCTGGGCGCAAGCCCGAGCCGGTTTCTGCGGCGCTGCGCTTCGAGCGTACCTTCGCGAGTTCGCCGAATCCGGCGCAGGCACTGACCAGCCTCCTGCTTTCGCGTTCGGCGACCGAGCCTCCATTGGCCGGCCTGCCTGAAAAGGTGCCGGCGGAGGTGGGCGACGCCGCCGCGCGCGTGCCCCTTCAGGTTCATCTCGGTCGCGCCGGCTTTGCGACCTACGCATCGATCGCCGATCCAGCGCTTCACGCACCCGCTTTGAGTACCGGCTTCGATGCGTTGCTCGAGGCCAGTGCTGCTCCATGGGAGGGCGCCGATGCGCTGCTGCGGAGGCTGGCGTCCGACAAGGGGCGTGGCTTTGGCTACCTGCAGCTCTCGCTGCCTGCGCCCGTCGATCCCGAGGCGGTACTGCGCCGGCTTCGCGACGGGTTGGTGGCGCTCGGGGTGGATGCCCATAGCCTGATCGTGCTGACCTGCACCCCCGCGGGGGCCGCTGCTGGGGCGGCGGCAGGCGACGCGACCGAGACGCTTGAAGACATGACCGACGAGCAACTCGGTCAGCGCTTCCACGACCGCCGCATGAAGGTACCCCTTGTCTTCGACTGGTCCCGCGGGCTGCCCGGCGGCAAGCGCTGGGACTATGCGAGCCACATCGACGTGGTTCCGAGCGTGCTCGTGCTGGCGGGCGTGTCGCTGCCTGCGGGCCTTGCGGGGCGCGACCTGCTTCCGCGCCAGCAGCCGGAGCGACCTCTGTTGATGGGCGAGTACCTGGGGCTTCAACCGATCCTTTCGGTGCGCGGTGAGCGCTGGAAGGTGACCCAGGGGCCGACCGGCAAACGGCTTGCGGTATTCGACCTCGAGCGGGATCGAGGCGAGCGGCGTAACCTCTTCCAGGGGGACCGCTCGAACGTCCGCGAGGCACTCCACTTCTACTTCGGCGTACTGTCACGGGACCCCTACCTGCAGCGCATGAAAGGCGAGAGCCGGCCATGAAAATCGCCTGGATGACTGACGTACACCTGGATTTCGTCGATCGGGAGACGGTTGACGCCCTGATCGCGAGGCTGCGGGCCAGCGGTGCCGGCGCCGTCGCGATCACGGGAGACATCGCTGAGGCTGACAGCGTGGAGGCTCACCTCGAAACGCTTGCTGCCGGGCTCGACGTGCCGCTCTACTTCGTGCTCGGCAACCACGACTACTACGGTGCATCGATTGAGGCGGTGCGAAAGCGCATGGATCGGCTTTGTTCGCGGACGACGTCCCTGTGCTACTTGAGTGGTTCCGAACCGGTGGCGTTGACTCCGGGTTGGGCACTGGTTGGGCATGATGGCTGGGGTGACGGTCGAGCGGGCGACTACGCGCGCTCTCCGGTGATGCTCAACGACTACGTGCACATCAAAGACCTGGCCGGCCTCGACAAGCAAGCGCGTGGTGAGCGGCTCGCGGCCCTGGGCCGGCAGGCCGCCGAGCACCTGCACCGGGTCCTGCCGCAGGCCCTGGCTCTCTGCTCCAGGGTGCTGCTCTTGACGCACGTACCACCGCTGACTACCGCGTGCTGGCATCAGGGCAAGACCGCCGACGACGACTGGGCCCCGCACTTCGTGTGCCAGAGCGTCGGCGAGGCCATCCTGGAGATCATGGCTGCCCATCCGCAACAGCAGCTGCGCGTACTATGTGGCCACACTCACAGTGAAGGCATCGACCGCCCACGCCCCAACATCACGATCATGACCGGCGCAGCGGACTATGGCCGACCGGCCATTGCGGACACGCTCGAACTCGATTGACGGCAGCACCCGTCCGCCATCTCTCGGAACGTGCCGGCCCGAAACGTGCCGGAGGTGTTTGTGACAAGTGGTATGCTTCCGGCATCGAGGAGGCTGGTGGTGGCGAGAGGGATGATCCTGCGGATTGTTGGCGGCTTTTGGGCTTGCGTGGTGCTGGTGTTGCTGGCCGCTTGCGGGGGGCTTTCGAAGTTGCCCGATGAGGGCGGTCCCGGCTGGCTCGAGTTGCATAGCCAGAACTTTGTGCTGCAGACCGATCTCGCGGAGCCCGAGGCCGTCGCGGTCCTGGAGCGGGCCGAGCGGCTGTTTACTGGTCTGTTGCATGCCGGTTGGCCGAGCGGTGGGGTGATGCACCTGCGGCTGCGCCTGGTGGTGTTCGCCGAGCGAGAGGATTTCGAGCACTTCGGCGGCGACGATATTGCCGGCTATCACGTGGCCAATGCCCTCTTCGAGCCGATGGTGGTGATGCCTGCCCCGACACGGCTGGAGGGGGTCGAGACGTTGGCCCATGAGCTGACGCACTACATCGCCTATCAATCCATGCAGCGGCACCCCGCCTGGCTCGCCGAGGGGATGGCCGTGTACTACGAGAGCGCTCGCTACGATTCCGAAGGGAACTTCGTGATCGGACGGGTTCCGCGCGGTCGCTGGCGGTCGCTACGCTTTGTCGGGCTGATGCCCACCGCGACGCTGATGTCCGAGGATACCGATCCATTTGCTTCCTGGAATTTCTATCCAACCGCCTGGCTCCTGACCCACTATTTGATGTCGAAGCAGCGGCAGGCGTTCGACCACTATTTGCGCGCGCTGGGCCAGGGTGAGCCGCACGCACAGGCCTGGCGTGGGGCATTCGGCGATCTCGATCACACGACGCTCGATCATCTGATCCATCAGTACGCGCAGGACGGCGCCTATGACAACTTCGGTTTGAAGGTTCCCGCGGCCGCGAAGGTGAGTTCGCGGCGAGCCCTGGACAGCGCGGATGTGTCGGCACTGCGAGCGCTGCTCCATGTGAGTTGTCCCAGCGAGGAACAGCGGTCGCGCGCCGCCGTACAAGCCCACCTCGAGGCCGCGCTGGGCCGCGATCCGCAACATCTATACGCCCGCGCCGTGCGCGCCGTGTACACGAAGTCCGTCGCCGAGTCCAAGGAGCAGGCTCGTGAGCTGGCGCGCGCCAACTCGCGTTCCTGGCTTGCGTGGCTCCTTTTGGCCACGTCCTACGACGTCGAGGACAATGGTGCCAAGGGTCAAGACGCCGCGCTCGAGCGGGCGGTCGCGGTGGCGCCGCATCAGCCCTACGCGCTGATGCTCTTGGCCCAACGAAAAGCCAAAAACGGTGAGCGCGAGCTGGCGCTACAACGCTCCGAGCAGGCGCTGCGTTTGCAGTCGAACAATGCCGAGTTGATGCTTCTGCGCGCAGGGGTGCTGGCCGAGCTGGGCGATTGCGCGAGGCTGAAGACGGTCACGCAGGCGCTTACAGCGCGCCCACCAAGCCACGGCGGGCTGAACAAAGTGGGTCGTCTGCAGCTGTTGGAGCACGCCGCGCGATGTCGCGATGTCGCCGCCGCCCTCCCGATTGCCGAACCCAGGCCAGCACCCGTCGCAGCACCCGTCGCAGCTCCGATCGCGGCGCCGGACGGCGGTCCCGATCCATGACCCCAGTCGGCTGCCAGGCGTCTTCGCCACCGCGAAGCACGGCCTTGACCAGCCGTGGATTGCATGTCACACCGACATCCATGATTCCGATCACTACATCGACTTTGCGTCGCTGGTGGGGCCTTCGCGTGTTGCGGAGGCGCTAGCGTTCGGGATCCTTTCACTGGACCGCGATGAAGAAGCCGCCTCCCACCGGGGCGGCTTTTTTCGTGCTCGATATGCGCGTGAGCTCGCCCCCGGGAGGCTGATGGGAGCGAGATCATGACCGGTACGAGCATGTTTGAAGATACAGCGCGTTTCGAAACCGATGGCGGTGTCGAGGTGCGCCGGCGAGTGGAGCCGATCGATGGCCAGCAGGCCGTTCAAGCCTTGCAGCTGGCGCTCGACAGCCGGCGCGGCGCGCTGTTTACGTCGGGCTTCGAGTATCCGGGGCGCTATTCCCGTTGGGATCTGGCCTTTTGTGACCCGCCGCTTTCGCTCGAAGGCGCAGGCCGACGTTTTTGCGTCACGGCACTCAATCAGCGCGGCCAGGTGTTGCTCTCGGCTTGCCAAGAGGCTCTCGAAGCTTGCGCCGAAGTGGTCGCGTTCGAGCGCCAGGGCCCGGCGCTGCGCGGTGAACTCGCCACGCCTTCGGTGGACTTGACCGAGGAGCAACGCACGCACAGGCCTTCGCTGCTTTCGGTGGCGCGGGCCCTGTGTCGGTTCTTTGCCTCTCCCGAAGATCGGTACCTGGGCCTCTATGGTGCCCTCGGCTACGATCTCGTCTTCGCCTTCGACCGCTTGATCATGAAGCGCCCGCGCGCTGCAGCCCAGCGCGACCTGGTGCTCTATCTGCCCGACTCGATCGTCGCCGTAGATCACCAGCGCGGGCAGGCCCATCGTCTTCGCTACGAGTTTTCTTTCCGAGGCGAGCGCACCATGGACCGCGCCGGCGGCGGCGCGGCGGTGCCCTATCGCGCCGCCACGGAGGTTCGCCACGCCCGCGACCATGCCGAGGGCGAGTTCGCCGATGTGGTGCGCCGCGCCCGGGAGGCTTTCAGCCGCGGCGATCTTTTCGAGGTAACTCCAAGTCAAATCTTCGGCTATCCTTGCGAAGATCCGCCGTCGCGCGTGATGGAGCGGCTGCGCGAGCGCAACCCGTCGCCCTACGGCTTCTTCATCAATCTCGGCGCATCCGAGTATCTCGTCGGCGCCTCGCCCGAGATGTATCTCCGCGTCAATGGCCGGCGCGTGGAGACCTGTCCCATCGCCGGCACGTGCCCTCGCGGTGAAGACGCGTTCGGCGATGCCGAGGCCATTCGCTCCCTTCTGGCCTCCGACAAGGAAGAAGCGGAGCTGACCATGTGCACGGACGTGGATCGCAACGACAAGGCGCGCGTGTGCGAGCCGGGCAGCGTTCGCGTGATCGGGCGCCGTCAGATCGAACTCTATTCGCGTCTGATCCACACCGTCGATCACGTGGAGGGGCAGCTGCGCGCGGGCTACGACGGTTTCGACGCCTTTCTGAGCCATCTGTGGGCGGTGACCGTGACCGGCGCCCCCAAGCTCGCGGCCATGCAGTTCATCGAGGATCACGAGCGCTCGCCGCGGCGTTTCTATGGCGGCGCGGTGGGCGTCTTTGGCTTCGACGGGCACATCAACACCGGCCTGACCTTGCGCACCCTTCGCATCGACAACGGTGTCGCCGAAGTGCGGGCCGGCGCGACGCTGCTCTACGACAGCGAGCCTGAGGCCGAGGATGCCGAGTGCGCCCTGAAGGCTTCAGCCCTGCTCGACGCCCTGGGCGCGCAGTCACGCGGCGCCGACAGCCCGGCGTCAACGCCGGCGACCGACGTTACCCGACGGGTGGGTCGCGGCGGTGGCCGCAGCAAACGCGTGCTGCTGGTGGACCACGAGGACTCCTTCGTCCACACGCTGGCCGACTACTTCAGACAGGCCGGCGCGACTGTCACCACCCTGCGCCACGGCTTCGAGCACCGACGCCTCGACGCGCTCGAGCCCGACCTGGTGGTACTTTCGCCGGGGCCAGGCCGCCCCGGGGATTTTCGCATTGCCCAGCTACTCGATGGGCTGCTCGCACGCGGCGTCTCCGTATTCGGCGTCTGCCTCGGGCTGCAGGCCATCGCCGAGTTTTTCGGCGCCCCGCTGCGTACCCTGGCCACGCCCTGCCACGGCAAGCCCTCGAAGGTGCGCGTGCTCGGCGGCCGCCTGCTGGCCGAGATTCCCACCGAGATCACGGTGGGTCGCTACCACTCGCTCTACGCCAGTCCGGGCGAGCTGCCCTCCGTGCTGCAGACCACGGCACAGACCCTGGACGCGCAGGTGGTGATGGCCCTGGAGCACCGCGAGCTTCCGCTGAGCGCCGTGCAGTTTCACCCCGAGTCGATCCTCAGCGCCCGCGGTGGCCTGGGCCAAGCTCTGGTGCAGCGGGTGGTGCAGTTGGCATGAGCGCCCTACAATTGCTGTCGCCTTGGCACGCCTGCAGCGCACAACCACGGTTCGACTGCTGGCGCTCGGACTCGCCGCCTGCGCCGCCCCGCGCAGCGAGCCGCTGCCTTCGCCGGCTGAGGCATCGAAGCCCGCCGCTGAAGCCCCCCTGGCGGCGCCCCCCGAGGCCAACGTTCATGGCGGGGCCATTGCCGATGCCGGCCCCGGGGCCCCGCCCCGAGGCGCCGCGGCCGCCGCCCAGGTGGCGGCCGATTCCGTGGCGACCGACCCCGTGGCCGAAGTGCTCGCGCTGCCGCCTTCCCACAGCCGCTCGCTCGGCGGCCCCGACAGCGGCCAGCTGCAGGGCGCGGTGGCGCTACCGGAGCGCGGCCCGGGCTTCATCCACAACCCGCGTCGCCCCCACGACGCGCGCCACGGCACCGTCGAGTTGGTACAGGCGATCGTGCGCGCGGCTGCCGTCGTGGAGCGCGAGCTGCCCGGCAGCGGCCTGGTGGTCAACGACCTGAGCCTGCCGGAGGGCGGACCCATCGCCCAACACGGCTCCCACCAAAACGGTCGTGATGCCGACATTCTCTTCTACTCCGTCGACACCCGCGGTCGGCCCCTGCCGTCGGTGGGGGTGCCCATCGATCCGGAGGGCAAGGGCTGGGACTTCAAGGATTTGTCCACACCGGTCGACGACGTGCGCCTCTCCCTCGACGCGCCGCGCACCTGGCGTTTCATGCAGGCGCTGGTCGAGGTCGCCGGCGAGCACCTGCAGCGCATCTTCATTGTCGAGCACGTCCGCACCATGCTGCTCGAGCAGGCGCGCCGAGTCCGGGCGCCGCGGGCCGCCGTGGAGCGCTTCGCCCTGGTCAGCTGCCAGCCGGGCACGCCCCACGACGATCATATGCATTTGCGTTTCTTCTGCGCCCCCGACGACATCGCCGAGGGCTGCCTCGACAAGGCTCCAATTTATCCCTGGCACAAGCAGGCGCTGGCCGCCCAGGGCCTCGAGGCGGTACGGGAAACCTGGAAAGACCGCCGCGCCCGCCGCGCCCAGGTGGCCGCCCGCACCACCACGCGCGAGCAGGCGCGGCAGCGGGCGCAGCGCAAGTGGGGCAAGCTGCACAAGCGCGTGCGCGATTTCCTCGAGCTGCGCGAGTCCTGGGCGAAGAAAACGACCCCCGCGCGTCCCTACTGCCGCTGAACACCGGGCCGGCGCAAACTTTTTTCAAAAATACGCCCCTTTCGACGCACACACCCACGAATGCCACCCGTGGTGGTCGCGCTCTTTTGCCCTGCTGCTGGGCCTGTGGGCCGGCTGCGGGGGCATCGGCGGTTCTCCGACGGGCGCCGCCGGTGCGATCGCGATCGAGCCGTCGGAACTCGAGTGCGGAAAAGCCGCGCTCGTGCTGGGCGAGCCCCCCCTGCCTGCCGATGTCGACGCCATCCTCGAAGCACGTTGCCGCGCCTGCCACGCTCGCCCCACCGCGCGCCACGCGCCGATGCCCCTGGTCAGCTGGCAGGACGTGGTGGCGCTGGCGCCCAGCGTCGAAAGCGAACCGGTCTACGAAATCATCGGCCGGGGCCTGGTCGACGAGCGCGCCCCGATGCCCCCGAGCCGCGAGTCCCGGCTCAGTCACGCCGAGCTGCAGCGCCTGCTCGCTTGGGTGCAGGGCTGCGCACCGCCCGGGCCCCGAGGCGCGGCGGCCGAGACCGGTTTCCAGCAGCGGAGGCCGCCGCCGCCCATGCAGGTCCATGGAGCATTGGTCATGATCGCACCCATCGCCCGTTCGCTCACCCTGGCACAGCTGCTGACCGCGCTCTGTGTCAGCACCGGATGTGCGGCCGATACAGACGACGGCGCGAGGGAGACGCCCGATGCTTCGGCCCATGACTACGTGCCCTGCGACGCGGAAATGACTCCCTTTGCGTTGAACATGGTCGCCGAAGGGGAAAGTGGCCTCGTATTGGCCAAGCTGCTCAACGCCAGGCCCGCACCGCCGCAGAAGTTCATCAATGACTGGACTCTCGAGTTCAGCGACGCCGACGGCAAGGCGCTGTCGGGCATCGAGATCACCATGGCGCGCACCTGGATGCCGGCCCACGCGCATGACGGCCGTGTGGCGCCGGTGGTTACCGATCAGGGAGAGGGCGTGGTGCAATTCGACGACTTGAACCTCTGGATGCGCGGGGCATGGGAGATCCAGATCGAGGTACTGAGCGATGGCCAGGGCGACCGCATCGTCTTTGATGTTTGTATTGAGGAGTGAGCCGCATCCACGCGTGGCGGTGGCGTCCTGCTGGCCGTCGGTGGCGCTGGCGGGGCTCATGCTGTGCGCTTGCAGCTCCGACGGCGACACCGAGGCCTGCCTGCCGCCGCTGGAACTCGAGTGTGGGGTCACCTTCCAACCGACCTTCGAGGCATTCTTCGAAAACCAGCTGGGCAGCACCTGCGGCGGCAAAAACACGGCAGGCTCCTGTCATGCCGAGGCCGGCGCCCACGGGGGGCTGGTGCTGGAGCACATCGACCTGGCCTACGACAACCTGCTCGGAGCTGCCGGCGGTGAGCCGCTTGTGATCCCGGGCGATCCGGAGTGCAGCCCCTTGATGAAGCGCCTGGAGTCCGACGACCCGGGGTTCGTGATGCCCGTGGGCAATAAGTTGACCGAGGGCGAGCTATGCGCGATTCGGCAGTGGATCGAGAGTGGGGCGGAACGGTGAGTGTCAGGTCGCTCGCGATCGTCGCCGCGGCCGCCAGCCTCGTGGCCTGCGGCTGCGACGCCGGGGGCGAAGAAGCGTCCACCAAGACCGTCGAGGAGCTGCGCAGTCCCGAGACCTGCAAGCAATGCCATCCACGACACTACGAAGAGTGGTCAGGAAGCATGCACGCCTACGCGGCCAAGGATCCCGTCTTCCTCGCCATGAACCGGCGTGGTCAGCGCGAGACCGATGGCGCCCTCGGCGACTTTTGCATCAAGTGCCACGCGCCGCTGGCGGTGCAGGCGGGGTTGACCACCGACGGTTTGAATCTGGACGAGGTGCCCGACGAATACGAGGGCATCACCTGCTACTTCTGTCACAACGCCGTCGACGTCGTGGGTGACCACAACGCAGACGTGATCGTCGCCAACGACACCACCATGCGCGGTGGCATCACCGACCCGCGAACAGCGTCGGCCCACCACGCCCAGTACTCGGAGCTACACGACCGCAACAGCCCAAGAAGTTCGGAGTTTTGCGGTGGCTGCCACGACATCGTCACGCCCGCGGGGGTCGAGCTGGAGCGCACTTTTCAGGAGTACCGAGAGAGCGCGTTTGCCACCACGCCGGGCGCCTTCGATAGCTGCGTTGGCTGCCACATGCATGCCGACTACGACCTGCCCGTCGCTGACGATCCCGACACCATGGTGCCGACGCGCACCGTGCACGAGCATCTCTTCGTCGGCGTCGACGTGGCCCTCGATGACTTTCCGCACCGCGAAGCCCAGCGCGCGGCCATCGAGTGCGACCTGGCCAATGGCACCGGCATTTTCTCGATCGCGGCCACCCCGGATGGTCAATTCGAGGTGTTGCTCGAGACCGATGCCGGTCACATGCAACCCAGCGGGGCCGCCCAGGATCGGCGCATGTGGCTGCGCTTTATCGCCTACGACGAAAACGATCAGGTGATCTACAGCAGTGGCGACGTTGCCAGCGACGAGGTTGTCGACAAGCCCGAGGGCGATCCGCAGCGCGACCCCAACCTCTGCCTATTTCGGGATCGGCTCTACGACGAAGAGGGTGAAGAGGTGCATATGTTCTGGGATGCGGCGTCGGTCGAGAGCCATCAGCTTCCCACCCGCACCGACTTCAACGTGCCCCATACCGTGGCCTGCACCTACCGCACGCCCGCCTTGCCGGCCCGGGTCGAGGTCGCCCTGCGCATGCGTCCGATGGGACTGGATGTGCTGAGCGATTTGGTCGACTCCGGGGATCTCGAGCCTTCCATCGTCGAACGCATGCCGACTTTCACCATGCACGGAGCAGTCATGCACTGGAGTCTTGACGAGGATGGCTTTGACACGGTCAAGCGCATCGAGCCCTTCCCGATCGACTGCCCCGACCAGTACCGCTGTCTCTTGCAGGGTGGCGACATCGACAGCTGCACGCCCGGGGGCTGAAGCCGACCCCTTCGGATGCGCAGTTGTAGGCAGTCGCCTACATGAGGCGGTGGGCCAGTTCTGCGCCGGCCATCCACAAATTGGGTCACCTGTCGTGGGGCACCCATGGGAGGGAATTCACGTAACTTTACGGGTGTCGTTGCGTAACCAGGACTGTGCCCGGCGCGCGCGCGAGGGGCATGGCTTGGACGAGGAACTCCCAATCGGCGCCGGACTGTGGCACAGTAGCGCCCTGCTCTTACCGTTTCGGAGGGTGCCGTTGGCCTGACGAAGCGGACTTCGTGTCAAATAACAACTTCAGGCCGCGATTCCGTGCGTTGGAGAGGTTGTTTGTGCACATCGACGACAACTCATCTGGAGAAGACAACACAATGAACACGGGATTGAAGAACAAGCTTTTGATCATGGCGACCGCGGCCGGCCTTGCAGGCTTTGGCGTTGCCTGTGGCGGTTCCGAGGAGCCAGCTGCTGAAGAGGGTGCGGCCGAAGAGTCCTCCGGTGGTGAGGGTTCCTGCGCTGGCGCCGAAGAAGGCGGCGGCGAAGAGGGCGCGGCCGAAGAAGGCGGCGGCGAGGCTGAAGGCGGCGGCGAGGGTTCGTGCGGCGAAGGCTCCTGCAGCTGAACACCCGCTGTTGACAGCGCCCTCCGATCTCGTGATCGGAATTCAAGCCAGCGCGTCCTGCCCCCAGAGGGCGTGGCGCGCTGGTTTTTTTTTGCTTCGCGCGGTGTGCTGAGCGGTAGGAGCGAAGGCGACGTTTGACATGGCAAAGCAAGACACCATCGAGGGTATCGGCATCGGCCTGCGCTACGCGATGGCGCGTCAGACCCTGGCGTCTGAGGTGCCGGAGATTCGCTGGCTCGAGATCCACCCCGAAAACTATGTGCAGCGCGGGGGCCGTTTTCGGCACCTGCTGGAGCAGGCCGCAGAGCGTTTCCCTCTGGTGACACACGGCTTGACCCTCGGTTTCGGGGCGGTCGAACGCGCCGAGGAGAGCTATGTGCGGCCGCTGCGCGACTTCCTTGCGGCCATCGGTACGCCCTGGCACAGCGAGCACCTGTGCTTTTCGGGTACCGACGGCGTGATGCTGCACGACCTGCTGCCGCTGCCCTTCACGCGCGAAGCGGTCAAGACCGCGGTGGCACGCATCGGCGAGGCCCGCGATCGGCTCGAGCTGCCGATCGCCCTGGAAAACGTCAGCTACTACGCCGACGCCGGTCCCGCCGAGATGAGCGAGCCCGAATTTCTGCTCGAGGTGCTGGAGCGCTCGAGTTGCAAGATGTTGCTGGACGTCAACAACGTCTTCGTCAACAGCGTCAATCACGGCTTCGATGCCCGTGCCTACATCGATCGCATCCCCGCCGAGGCGGTGGTGCAAATCCACGTGGCCGGGCACTTGGTGCGCGACGACGACCTGATCATCGACACCCACGGCGAGGCCATTCGTGAAGAGGTCTACTCGCTGCTCGACTACACCTTGAGGCGCCTGGGCAAGGTGCCGGTCCTGCTCGAGCGCGACCAGAACTTCCCGCCTTTTGAAGAACTGGTGGCCGAGGTGCGGCGCCTGGACGCCATCTATCGCGAAGCCACAGCCGCCTGGGAGCAGGCGCAAGAGCCCACGACTCAGGCTGCAGGTGGCGTCCAGCCGCTCCATCCAGCGTCGGGTGGGGGAGGGGCGCCATGAGTCGCGATCTCGTGGCCACCGAGCGCCTGGTGAAAGATCTCTGCTGCCAGACCCAGGTGCCGGATGGCGCACTCGAGGCCCTCGGCGACGAGCGCATCTGGGGCGTCTACCGCTCCCTGGTCCGCAAACGTCTTCACTCGGAGTTACGCGCGGCCTTGCATCGCACGCGCAAGGCCGCAGGTGATGGGCTCTTTGGGCGTGCCTTCGAGCAGCAGATGGCACAAGCGCCCCCGCGCTCGCGCTTCTTCCACGGCATCGTGGGTGACTTCGCGGCCTTTGCCGTCGAGTACTTTCGCCAGCAAGTCGACGCGCCGGCCCATCTTCCGGATCTGCTGGCCTACGAGGCCACGCTGTGGGCGGTGGGCGATGCCGACGACTGCCCGCCGCAGGATGTGACTGAGTTTGGTTTCGATGCGTGCCCGCTGATGTCGCCGACGCTGCGGCTGCTTCGCCTCGAGCACGCCGTTCACGAGCCCGCGCTCGAGGGCGGTGGCTACGCCGCGCGCGAGGTTTTTTTGGCCATCCACCGCCGTCCCGAGGAGACCCGGGCCCGCACCTGGACGCTCAACGCCATCACCCACGACCTGATGACGCGGATGCTCACCGGTGAACGCACGGTCAGCGAGGCCATTCGCGAACTCGCCACCGATCGCGGCATCGCCGTCGACGAGCCTTTCCTCGAGGGGCTGTGCAGCGTGCTGGCCGACTTTCTGGAGCGCGGCGTGATTCTGGGGAGTCGTTGAGACCCACGGACGCGTTATGCTTGCGCGACCCATGCCCTTGTCGATCCGATGTTGCGACCCGGTCCAGGCCTCGAACCGCGCGGTGGCGTTTTGCCTCGCGTTTGCCCTCTCGCTGGCCAGCGGCTGCACGCCCGCGGAGCCGCCCGCGGCCGGCCGATCCGAACCAGCACCGCAAGCGGCCGAGACTGCAGGTGCCGAGATGGCGGAGAGCCCCCGGGCGCTCGTGGGGCTGTGGGCTGAGTTCTGGGCACCCGAGGGGGGTAGAGCCGAGACCCAGCGCTACGCTTTCCTCGCCGATGGGCGTTTCGCCTGGCTCGGCCCCGGCGGCGACGCGGTCAGAGGTCCCAGTTACAGCGGTCACTACGGGCAGCAGGGCTCGGCGCTGCGACTCGCGGTGGAGCAGGCCAAGGATGCCGGTGAGGCGATCGCCGCCGGCGCCAGCCTCAGCCTGGAACTGGGCGACTGCCCGCCCAACGAAGAAGCCAAGGCCCTCGATCACAACTACCGCTGCCTGAGCATCGGCGGCCGCACCTTCTGGCGCCGTGGCGAAGTCGACCGCGAGGTCGAGAAGAGCTTTTTCGGCTCTCAGTGACGCGCAGACGCGCAGACGCGCAGATGCGCAGGCGATCAGGGCACCTCGAAGTGGGCGCTCAAGGGGGTGTCGGCCAGTTTCGCGACCTTTTGCGAGAGCGCCCAGCGCGGCTTGCCGGGGGTGTCGCGGCCGAAGGCCAGCTCCACCTCGCCGTCGGGGCCGGCGCCGAAGCCCAGGAGCAGCAGGTCGGCGCGCCCGTCGCCGTCGAGATCGGAGAGCCGCGCGCTGAGCACCGACATGGAATCGCCTTCGATGCGGAGCAGGGGCGCCGCTGAAAGCTTGCCGTCGCCCGCGTCGCGTAGGCTGACGAGCGTCGGGTGGGCGTAGGCGACCAGCTGCGCGCGGCCATCGCCGTCGGCGTCGGTCAATTGCAGGTCGCGCAGGGCGGCAGTGGCGGTGAGCCTCTGGGGCGCAAGGCTGTCGCTGGCGCCGGCCCGCAGCCGACTGAGGCCGTCGCCCGCGGCGTAGAGTTCGGCCTTGCCGTCGCCGTCGGCGTCGGCTGCCAGCAGCTCGCGGGCGCCCGGCAGGGGCCAGCTGCGGGGTTCCGCATCGTCGCCGGCACTGGAGAGCCATACGTGGAGCTGCGGCGGCTCGTCGCTGAGCACGGCCGGGTCGTCGCGGCCGTCGCCGTCGAGGTCGAGGGCTTCCAGCTCGAGGCTGGTCACCGGGGCGGGGCGGCGCGCGCTGCGCAGGGGGGAGGGGCCGGCGCTCAGGGTCCACAGCTCGGCGGCGCCGGCGGTCGTGCGCTCGCCCTGGTTGAGCACGAGCAGCTCCTGGGGCGCCTTGCCGTCGAGTTCGCGGCGCAGGAGCGAAAGGGGCAGGGCGTCGAGCAGTGCGCGCGGCTCGGCGAAGCCGCCTCCCCTTGCCCGCGCCAAAAGCCACAGGCTGCCGTGGCGTGCGCCGCCGCTGGCACCGGCGTCGAGCGTGGCCACGAGCAGATCGCGGGCGCCATCGCCATCGAGGTCGCTGGCGTGGACCGGAGCCGACAGCCGCAGCTTGCCGTCCGTGGTTTCCTGGCGTCGCAGGGTCACAAGACGCAGCGGCCGCTCGAGGCCGGCGCCGAAGGACAGCAGGTGCAGGCTGTGGCCGCAGTGCACGGCGACGAGCGGGGGCTGCTCGGGCTCCAGTGACAGCAGTGTCAGCCGCGGTCGCCCTTCGTCGCGGGCGCACACGGGGTAGCGCGCAAGCTCGGGGAGGGTGGGCGCGTTCGGGGCGCTGCCGGTGGTGTTTTCAGTGGTTGGCGTCGGCGCCCGCGCGGTCGAGCTGTCGCCGGCGCAGAGCTCGGGGCAGTCGCCATCGACGGCACGGGTCTCGGCCGCGCGGTCCGACCGCGTAGCCGCCGGCAGTGCGCCCCGGTACCACAGCACGCTCACCACCACGCCCCACAGGGCCAACACGGCGCCCATCGCGCGCACCATGCCACCCATCAGGCGCGGGCTCCTTGCGTGCGAAGCGGGCTGGGGTGGGCGTCGGCGGGCATGGGATGAGCGAGGGCCAGGTTGGCGCCGAGGGTAGCCTCGGGCGCGAACAAAGCAACGCGTCGCGCGGGCTTTAGCCGCTGGCGTCTACGTCGTCCACGCCGCCATCGCCATCGTTCACGCTGCCGTCGCCCGCGTCGGGCCGGTCGATGCTCGCGTCCGAACTCGCGTCCGAAGAGGAGGCGCCCGCGTCGGCGCCACGGCTCTTGTTGCCGGCGTCCAAACTCGGCGCCGAGGCGTCGGCGGGCGCCGTGCCGCCGCCGTCTGCCGTGGTCTTGGGATGGGGCTCGGAGGGATTGCCCGACTCGGTGCCGGCGCAGCCGGCGAAGAGCAAGCCCGCAAGCAGCCATGCACGCGCTTTCATGTGCCGTCTCCGTCGCGTTCACTCCCCGTGCCGGTGGTGACCGTGGTCAGGGGAAATAGCTGAAAGTTGATCTGCACCACGTCGCCCGGGGCCCGCTCCAGCTCGGCCAGCTCAAGCAGCTCCTTGCGAAAGCGCTGGATGGCGCGCTTGGCCCGCTCCAGGCCCTCCTCGCTCAGGCACAGCGTCAGCGAGGAGATGTCTCTGCGCTTGGCGGGGATGCGGTCGAGGGAGCTTTTGGCCTGGTCGATCATGTTGCGGTGAAAGTTGGCCAGGTGCAGCGAGCGCACCTCGGGGCCGGTGGTCACGGTCGCCTCGCGCTGCCTGAGCCTGCCCTCGGCGTCGCGCTCGAGCAAGCCGAGCTCGAGCAGCGTCTGGACCGCCGTGGCCGCCTCGCGCGGACGGATCGGGGGCGTCAGGTGGGCGGCGATCCAGTCGGGGTCGTCGCGAAACTGCCGGCTGAGCACCAGCTCGCGGATGGCCGGCAGGTACCAGCGCGAGTGGTAGACGTCCTGGGCCAGCGACAGCCTGTGGCCTTCCTGGTAGCGGCGTTGGCGCTGCAGCCGCGCGTAGGCCCGATTGCGCGCTTCGACCGTGCGCGCCTGGTTGAAGGCCACCAGGTCGGCGAAGTAGCGCAGGCCCTCGGCGTCGAGGCCGCAGGCGCCGGCGAAGCGCTCGGCCATGGCGGCGGTGAGGTTGCGCTCGCCGTCGATCACGAGCTTGAGGTAGTTGGGCGAGCGTAGGCCGGCTCGGCGCGAGAAGGCGCGGAAGGAATAGCCCCCGGGACGGGTCTTGCGGTGCTCATAGTGGGCGCGCAGGTAGGCCCGGTAGTCCAGGAAGAGGAAGAGGTCGGGGGCGTCGGGAGGTTCGGGCACGGGGGCTGCCAAAGTGTATACCCACAATATTTGCATAAACACCGACTACCTGCGGGAAAAACGTTACTTGTATCCGAATCCCGTATACGCAAATCTGTCATTGGTGCTGGAACTCTCGGCCTTGGCGGCCCACGCTGGGGCTTGTCGTCGCCTTGCCCACCGGTTCCGGGGGGGGCGGTGGGCGGCACGACCGTTGGGCCGCCGAGGCCCGGGAGGAGAGAGCATGGAGCTGCGACAACCCACCCTTTGCATCGCCCTGGGCCTGTGGGCCGCCCTGTGGGCGCGTCCGGCCGCGGCCTGCGGCGGCCTCTTTTGCAGCCAGGCCAATCCGGTCAATCAGACCGCCGAGCGTATCGTCTTCGCCGACCACGGCGACGGGCGCGTCACCGCCATCATCGAGATCCTCTACCAGGGCCCCAGCGAGAACTTCTCCTGGGTGCTACCGGTCGCGGGCGAGCCCGAGATCGGCGTTTCTTCGACGCTGGCCCTCGACCGATTGCAGAGCGCGACCGCGCCGCAGTATCAACTGCAGACCGTCGACAGCTGTCAGGATATCGTCGTGGCGCGGGCCAAGAATGGCGTAGACGGGGCAGTGGATGCCGGCGCCGCACTCGACATCGCCGTGCTCGCCAGCGGGGTCGTCGGGCCCTATGACTACAAGTTGATCGCACCGGCCCCGGGCCTGGATGACCCGGCCGCCAGCGCCATCGCCTGGCTCGAGGACAACGGCTACGACGTCGGCGCGCTGGCCTCCGAGCGCCTCGGTCCCTACCTGGCCGAGGGCTTGAACTTGCTGGCCTTTCGCCTGAGCAAGGATCGCGACAGCGGTTCGATCCGCCCGCTGCGGCTGACCTACGCGGCCGAGCATCCCGCGATTCCGATTCGACCCACGGCGGTGGCCGCGGCGGCCGACATGGGCATCCTGGTGTGGGTGCTGGGCGACAGTCGCGCCGTGCCCTCGAACTACAAGCACCTGGTCCTCAACGAGGCTCTGATCGACTGGTTCAATCCTGGGTCGACCTACGACGCGGTGGTCAGCGCGGCCGCCGACGAGGCCGGCGGCCATGGCTTCGTTACAGAAATGGCCGACGCGACCAGGATGCTCGAGGGCCGTGTCGTCACGGACTTCGAGCGTGGCGAGTGGGCCGACCTCGTAGGCGATGCGGGGGCCGACGGTCTGGAGTTCGCGCGGCGCAGTGCCAACCTCTTTTCCGAATGGGACGGCTTCCGCGAGGCGCTGGCCGCGGCGGTGACGCTACCTTCGGGGCAAAGCCTCGAAGACTTTCTGAATGACCTTCAATTCGGTGCCGCCGACCCGGGCGTGACCGTCGATTCCGAGCGTCTGCGGCAGTTGCTGGAGAGCGAGGTGGTGGCGCCGGTCTTCGAGACCCAGGATCTGCTCGACCAAAGCTCCTACTTCACGCGCCTCTACACCACCCTCAGCCCCGAGGAGATGAGCCTCGACCCCATCTTCGACACCAATCCGGATCTGCCTGCGGTGTCGAATGTGCACGTCGCCGAACGCCGCATCGACTGCGACGGTGGGGTCAGTCTCACGCTGCCCCAGGGTACGGTCGTCGAGATCGTGGAGCCGGGGGTTTGGCCGCTCGACATCGGCGATGGCGACCAAGCGGCCGCCCGGCGCATCGAGCAGCTCGGTAGCAGCGGCCTGCCGGAAGTGCTGGTCGACAACGGCGACGTGCCGGACGTCATCGCCACGGGGGCCACCGATGGCGGAAGTTCGGGGCCCGCGGTGGTGCGGGGTGCCGGAGGGATTGACGGGGGCGCCGGCGATGGCGGGCCGGTGCTCGACGGCTGCGGCTGTAACGTGCCCGGGGGGCGTGGCCCAGCGGGCGGTGGCCGCGGCCCCTGGCTCGGGCTGCTGCTGGCGGGCCTGGTGCTGCGCCGCCGTCGCTGACTGATATTTGGGATACGCTCGACTTGGTGGAATAATGGCCTCGGCCTACGGGTTCGAGGCCTGGCGGGTGCTTTCGGGCCCGCTCCGCTTCGTTGACTGAATCCGCCACTCCTTGCTACAGGCGGCGGTCGCGGGCACGACACGGGCACGACAGAGCCAGGGTTTGCGCAGCCATGATCGTCGTCGACAAGGTTTCGAAGTATTACGGCGCCAAGGCCGCGGTGTTGGATCTGCAGTTCGAGATCGGCCGCGGTGAGTGCGTGGGCTTTCTGGGGCTGAACGGCGCCGGCAAGAGCACCACCCTGCGCCTGCTCAGCTGTCTCCTGCTGCCCACCTCGGGGCGCATCCGCGTGCGCGACTTCGACGTCGTCGACAATCCCCATGAGATCCGCCAGCTGATCGGCTACCTGCCGGATTCGCCGCCGCTCTATCCCGAGATGACGGTGGACGAATATCTGCACTTTGCCGGTAGGCTGCGCGGGCTCGAGGGCAAGGCGCTCGACGACGGGCGCGCGCGGGCCCTGGAGCTATGCGCCCTGGGCGATATGACCGACGCTCCCATCGCGACCCTCAGCCACGGCTATCGGCAGCGCGTGGGTATCGCCCAGGCGATCATCCATCGGCCGGCGCTGCTGATCCTGGACGAGCCGACCCAGGGCCTGGACCCGCTGCAAATCGTGGAGATGCGCAGCATGATCGGCGAGCTGCGCGGCGAGCATACGATCCTGCTCAGTACCCACATCCTCACCGAGATCGAGCAGACCTGCGACCGCATCCTGATGATGCACAAGGGGCGCATCGCCGCTGAGGGCAGCGAGCAGGAGCTGGCCGAGCGCATGAGCCGTGGTCGGCGTCTGCAACTCGAGGTCAAGGGCGCTGAGGCGAGTGTGCGGCAGGCGTTGGAGGCGCTCGAGGGCGTCTCGGACTTGAAAGTCGCGGCGGCGGCTGCGGCCAGCGCCGAGGAGCTGGAGGTCAGCATGGTGCTCTCCGACGACGGGCACAGGGCGGCGGTCAGCCGCGCGGTGATGGAAGCCGGCGTCGATCTGCTCGGCATGCGCTCGGTTAGCAGTGGGCTCGAGGCGGTCTTTGTCGAACTCAGCCGGGCCGCGGCGCCGGAGTCGGTGGCGCAGGGCGCGCCTGGCGGAGCGGAGGGCTGACGCCATGGGCAATGTCGCCATCATCGTTCGCCGTGAGCTGGCCGCTTACTTGAGGACGCCCAGCGGCTACATGATCGCCGGCGCCATCCTGCTGGTGCAGGGCCTGCTCTTCAACACGCGTGGCCTGGGCGGCGGCGCCAAACTCTCCGCGCAGGTGCTGGCGGACTTCCTGCGCGACTCCAGCGGCACCACCACGGTGGCCGCGGTGCTGCTTTCGATGCGCCTCTTCGCCGAGGAGCGGCAGTCGGGCACGCTGACGCTGCTCTACTCTTCGCCCGTGCGCGAGAGTGAAATCGTACTCGGCAAATTCCTGTCGGCCTTTGCCGTGCTCGCTGCCATCACACTGATGAGCCTGTACTTGCCGGCGCTGATCTTCATCAATGGCAAGGTTTCGCTGGGGCATATCGCCGGCGGCTACTTCGGCCTGCTGTGCCTGGGCGCGGCCACGCTCGCACTCGGAGTGCTGGGCTCGGCCCTGGGGCGCAACCAGCTGGTGGCCGGCGTGATCTCGGCGGTGCTGGTCTTCGTGCTGTTCTTGGCCTGGGCGCTATCCGACGTGGTCGATCCGCCGCTGGGCACTCTGATCGCCCATTTCTCCCTCTACGAGCAGCACTTCTTCCCCTTCATGCGCGGACTGGTGCAGCTCAGCGACGTGGTCTTCTACGCCTCGGTGGTCTACCTGGCGCTCTTTTCCGCGACCCGCGTGGTGCAGAGCCAGAGGTGGCAATGAGCGAACGCGTGAAAACCTCGAACGCGCTCGCCACCAGCCTGCTGGTCGGCTCCCTGCTGAGCCTGCTCGTGGGCGAGCGCATCCTGGCCCAGAGCGGGCTGCACCAGGTTTTTGGCTACGGCGGATGGTTGTTGCTCCTGGTCTCCCTGGGCCTGCGCGGGCGGGCCTTCGCGACCTCCGAGGGCGATGTGCGCGGGGTGGAGCTGCGGCTTTTGGCCTGTTCGCTTTCGGCGGCCGCCTCGTTGCTGCTCTACGTGCTTTCGACCGATGCTGGCATCGAGGCCATGGGCCTGACAGCTGCCGCCGCCGAGCGCACCGGTGGCGCCCTGGGGGCCCTGTGGCCCGCGCTGCTGCTGGTCTCGCTCTTCGGCGTGCTCTTCATCGAGCTGGTCTACGTGCGCATGCCGGTGGCGGCCTCGGTCGAGCTCAGGCGCGTGCGCACCTCGATGCATGCGGGGCTCAGCCTCGGCCTGTCGATCGTCTTTTTGGTGTCGATGAACTACGTGGCGACCAAGCGCGACGTGCGCAAGGACGTCTCCTATTTCCGCACCAGCGAGCCCAGCCAGGGCTCGCTTCGGATGATCGAAAAGCTCGATGAGCCGCTGACGGTGGTGCTCTTCTTTCGGCCCGCCAGCGATGTGCTGCTTCAGCTCAGGCCCTACTTCGAGCGCCTCGCGCGCGGCAATCCGAAGCTGAGGGTCGAGGTGGAGGATGTGGCGCTGGCGCCGGACCTGGCCCGCGAACACAAGATCCGCGAAAACGGCCACGTGCTGCTCATCAAGGAAGACGCGGCAGGGGCCAGCGATGACAAACCCGGCGACAAGCCCGGCGAGAAGAAGGCGGACACCCAGGACGCCAAAAAGAAGAAAGCCAAGAGCGAGTTTTTCCGCGTCGGCACCACGCTGACCGATGCGCGCCGCGTGCTGCGCAAGCTCGACGGCACCTTCCAGCAGTCCTTTCGCAAGCTGGCGCTGCCCGAGCGCGCGCTGCATCTCACGGTGGGTCATGGCGAGCGCAACGCCCGCGCCAGCGATCTGAAGTCGGCCGACAGCACCGGCGCGATGGTTGAGATCCTCCGGCGCTTGAATCTGAAGTCCGAGCGCCTCGGCGTCTCCGAGGGGCTGGGCAGCAAGATCCCGGACGGCGCCAGCGCCGTGGGCATCATCGGCCCCAGCGAGCGCTTCATGCCCGAGGAGGTCGACACCCTGGTAAGCTACGTGCAGAAGGGCGGCCGCCTCTTGCTGATGCTCGACCCCGACGTCGACGTGGGGCTCGACAAGCTGCTGGCGGCCCTGGGGGTCCAGCAGCTGCCCGGCAAGGTCACCAGCGACACCTTCTACATGCGCAGGACGCACACCCAGAGCGACCGCGCCATCATCTTCGCCAATAGCTACAGCTCCCATCCCAGCGTGAGCACCGTCAGCCGCCACCATCGCGAGGTGGCCACCATCATGGTCGAGGGGGCTGCCTTCACGCGTCTGGACGACGCGGCGAAGGCAGCGGCTCCCGACGGGCCCAAGCCGACCACGAGCTTTCCCCTGCGCAGCGGCGCCAAGTTCTGGCGCGACCTGGATCATGACTTCAAGCAGGGGCCCGACGAGAAAGAGGAACTGTTGAACCTCATCGTCGCCACCAGCTTCCAGGCGGGCCCGGGCGCGCAGAAGACGGGCGACAAGGGCGCCGATGAAGGGCGTGCCGTGGTGATCGGCGACGGCGACTTCATTACCAACAAGCTCGCCGGCAACAACGGCAATCTCTTGGTCTTCGTCGACTCGCTGGCCTGGCTCGTCGGCAATGAAGAGATCGGGGGCGATGTGACCTCTGAACAGGACATCCCCATCGAGCACAGCAGCGAAGAGGACAAGGTTTGGTTCTACGCCACGACCTTCGGCGTGCCGGTCCCGGTGGTCGCGGTGGGGCTCATGATCGCGCGTCGCCGACGCCGCCGCGGGGAGAAGAAGGCGTGAAGTCGGTGTGGATCCACGGCGCGCTGGCCCTGCTGGGTCTGACGCTCGCCTACCTGACCTGGACCAAGCCCGAGGAAGAGGCCGCCGACGAAGACAGCGGCGCGGTTGACATCCTGGCCTGTGCCGAGCCCCAGCTCGCCAAGATCGAGCTGGAGACCAAGGGCCAAATCGTCTCCATGGTGCCGGAGAAGGGCGCCGAGGAGCCGACCTACTGGGTGACCACCTCCAAGAAGGCCGAGCAGAAAGACAACGTTGGCGCGGGCGAAGCCAAGGCGCCCGGCAAGGACGAGGCTGGCCTCACCGGCCCTGACGCCGGCGCGCCCGAAGCTGCTGACGGCGGTGCCCCGAGCGACACCGTGGCGGACAAGCCCGAGCCCCCCAAGCAGCCCCGCCCCCACGATCCCGACGCGCCGGTCACCTTCCTGGCCGACAAGAAGAAGGTCGGCAGTGCCATCGAGCGCTTCACGCCGCTCAGCGCGCTCCGCGGGCTGGGGGTGGTGTCCGAGGCGCGCTACGCCGAGTTCGGCTTCGACGAGCCCGACACCGAGCTGCGCTTCGAGTGTGGCGGCAAGTCGGTGGTGCTCGAGATCGGCGGCCGCACCTACGGCAGCGGGCATCGCTACGCGCGCGATCCCAAGAGCAAGCAGGCCTACCTGCTCGACGGCAAGTTGGTGACCGACATCCAGTCGGCGCGCTTCAAGTTCATGCAGTCCACCCTGCACGGCTTCGAGCTGGCCGACGTCGACGCCGCCACGGTCACCGCCCACGGCAAGTCGCGTCGGCTCTTGCACCGCGACCGCAAGGTTGAAGAGCGGGCCCAGTGGGTGGACGCGGCGGCGCCCGATCGCCGCAACGAACTCTTCGGCAACTGGTTTGGCCGGCTCGAGCAACTCAAGGTGCGCAGCTATCTGGAGCCGAACGCCGGCCCCGGCGCGGACCTGCAGGTGGCTGCTTCGCCGGCCGAGCCCGTGTTGCAGCTCGAGTACGAGGTGGAGGACCAGCCTCCAGCCAAGCTGGAGTTGGTCCGCGTGCGGGCCCAGGACAAGGAGTTTTTCTACGCGCGTTCGGAGACCACGGGCCGCTGGGTGACGATGTACGACTCGGTGGCCAAGCAGGTGGTTCAGGACGCGGCGCTGGTGGTGGGGGCCGAGGTCGAGGCCGAGCCGGAGGTTTCGCCGCTGCAGTCGGTGGCGCCGGACGCAGCGCCCGCCGCGGCCCCGACGCCTGCCGCAGCCGACCCCCACGCCCACGGCGCCCCTGGGGCGACGCCTGCCGCCCATGGTGCTCCGCCGGCTGCCCACGGTGGCACCCCGCCGGAGGCGCCCGCCGGGCATCCGCCGGCGGGCCATTGACGTTTCGACTTGCGCAGGGCCCGGGCTGACCCCAGGGTACGCCTCCCATGGCTCGACCGCAGATCGCTTTCGCCACGCCGCGCGGGCTGCCCCGGGTTCGGGACCTGGGCCAGCGGGTGGTGGTTCTCGACATCGCCTTCGCCGCCGGCACCGGGGGGGCGAGCTACGAGCGCACCACGCGCCCCTTCATCGAGGCCCTGGGCGAGCGCCTGGCCATGTGGATAGACCACCACGACCACAAGATGCACGCCCTGTACGCCGGCGATCGGCGCTTCGTGCTGCGCACCAAGGCCCAGCACGGCGCCTGTCCGGAGCTGGTGGTGCCCGAGCTGGTCGAGCGTGCCGGGCCCGTCGACACCATCTGCTGCCACACCGACTTCGACGGCCTGTGTTCGGCGGCCAAGTGGATCCGCGGCGGCACCGAGCCCTATCCCGGCGCCGACGCCGACGCGCGTGCCATCGACACGCGCATGGGCACCCCCAGCCCGCTTGCGGCCACCCTGGATCGCGCCCTGCGCGCGCGACCGCGGGATAACGGCCTGCGCGGTCTGATCGTGCGTTTCCTCAGCGACGGCGCCAGCGATCGCGGCCTCCTGCGCAGCATCGAAGAGGCCGCCGACGAGCTGCGTCCGCGCGAAGAGGCGGCCCGGGCTATTGCCGAGAGCTACGAGGTGGGCGGCGACGTGGCCTACGTCAGCGTGCCCGAGGAACGTATCCCCTACGACAAGACGCTGCTCTTGCTGCTGGGCCAGGAGCGGGCGCGCATCTCCGTCGTCGCCGACCCCTCCACGGTCACAGCGGCGGCGCGCTTCGACAGCGGCGTCGACCTGCTCGAGCTGCTCGAGCTGGAGGGCGGTATGCCCACGGTGGTCAGCGTCGGCACCGAGCGCCTGCAGGATGTGCTTTCGCGTTTGGGCTACCGCCGCGACGCGCCGTGACGGCGGGGCCCTGCCGGTCCTTCGAGGGCCGCCTCTGAGCCCGGCTGACCCCGCGCGCAGGCCCCCGCTCCGCGCCCGAACGGCCGAACGAGCCATGGCGACAGTGCTCTGCGACTCGAGCACTCGCCTTCCATTCGCGCTACAATTTCGGGATGCCTTTGCCCCTATCGGTATTCGAGAAGCTGCCCAAGACCGACCTGCACGTGCACCTGGACGGCTCGCTGCGCTTGAAGACGATCCTGGAGCTGGCCGAAGAGCAGGGCGTGAAACTGCCCACCGAGGACCCCGCCGAGCTGGCCGACGCGCTGGTCTGTGGCAAGCACGTCGGTTCGCTCGAGGCCTACCTCGAGGCCTTCAAGATCACGCTCTCGGTGTTGCAGACACGCGAAGCCCTCTTTCGTGCGGCCTACGAACTGGCCGAGGACGCGGCCCGGGAAAACGTGCGCTACATGGAGGTGAGGTACTCGCCCATGCTCCACCGGCAGCGCGGCCTGCGCCTGGTGGCGGTGGTCGAGTCGGTGCTCTCGGGCCTGCGCCAGGCCCAGGAAGATCACGGCATCGAGTCCAATGTGATCATCTGCGGCATCCGCAACATCTCGCCCGAGCTATCGCTGGAGATGGCACGGCTGGCGGTGGCCTACAAGAATCGCGGCGTGGTGGCTTTCGATCTGGCGGGCGCCGAGTACGACCACCCGGCCAAACATCACCGCGAAGCATTTCAGCTGATACGCAAAAACAACATCAACTGCACCATCCACGCCGGCGAGGCCTTCGGACCCGAGTCCATCGCCCAGGCGCTGCACGTCTGTGGTGCCCACCGTATCGGCCACGGCTGCAGGCTGCGCGAGGATGGAGATCTGCTGCACTACATCAACGATCACCGCGTCCCGCTCGAGGTCTGTCCCTCCTCGAACGTCCAGACCGGCGCCGTCGAGTCCCTCGAGAGCCACCCGCTCAAGCTCTATCACGACCTGGGCGTGCGCGTGACCATCAACACCGACAACCGCCTGATCACCGACACCAGCGTCAGTCGTGAGCTGTGGCTATGCCACGCCAAGTTGGGCCTCGAGCCCGACGACATCGCGCGCATTGTGCTCAACGGCTTCAAGTCGGCCTTCCTGCCCTTCCACATCCGCCACACCTACCTCCGGCGCGTCTCCAAAGAGCTGGAGCAGTTTCAGGAAAACCCGGAGTCGCTGCTGCACGGCGAAGCCCCACGCGTCAGCGACCTACCCTCGGGGCGCACCCAACAGGAGCCCCGCAGCGCCTGAACAGCGCCCGAGCGGCACTCGGCGCGGACTTGGAGCTTCTGTCGGGACGCGGTAGAAGCTGGGCAGGGAGGACGCCGATGCCCCGTCTCGCCTTTCGCTCGATCGCCTGCGCCATCGTCCTAGGTGTTGGACCCGTCGCCTGCGGCGGTGGCAATCCCTACGGCTACGCCCCCGAGTACGCGCCGCTCTCCGAAGAGGAGCCCCACTTCGAGCGCGGCGTGGCCCTGAGCTACGAAGAAGTGCGGCGCAACCCGGCGGGCTTCGCCGACCGCGATCTGGCCTGGTTCGGAGTGGTCACGGGCATCGAGTCCAAGGGGGCCAGTGGCGAGGCCATCGTGGCCCTGGAGCTGCGCACCCACCAACCGCGCCACCTGTGCAGCGACCAATTCGACTCCTCCTGCCGCGTCACCGTCTCGGCCACCGGCGGCGGCCCCTTCAGCGCGCTGCTGACCCTGCGCCCCGAAGACCGCGGCGGCCGCGACCGCGTCTATGAAGGCTCCCTGCTCAAGGTCTACGGACGCGTCACCCCCGACTTCGACGATAACGGCGGCCCGATCCTGCGCGCCGATTACTACCGCCACTGGCCGCGCAACACCTACGTGACGCCAGGGCATCGGCGCGCGATGCGGAGGTGAGGAGAGCCCGGCACGACGCCGCGTTTCAGACGTGGTCGTGCCGTGGTCGTGCCGTGGTCGGGCAGACAGCACGACCGCGCGGCGGTCCCCGGGCTGCCAGGGGCCGTCGGTCTACGGGTTCGGTTCGCAGGTGCGGTGGTCGGTGTTGTCCACACCCACGCGCGAACTGCCGTCTGGGCATTGGTCCCGCGCGCAGTCGTCGAAGCGCAGGCCCAGTCGCTGCCTCAGACGAGCAAGCCGCGACGGACTCCGTCCCGAATCGGTCTGCAGATGGTGTCGGCGGGGCAATCCGAAACATCCTCCCAGCGGCGCAGGGAGAGGTGCACCCGCGGCTGCCGCTACCGACGTGGCAGGCTCCGGGTCATACCGCGCACCATGACAGACCAGAACGAGGTCTCCGGGGCGAGCGCCGCGCTCAATCCAGCGCCCGCGACATGACTTCGACCTCCGCCCGCCGCACGTCATGCGAAAAGATCATCGGCAGCTCGAAGCGCCGGGCGTCGATCTTCGAATAGAGCCGCTCGAGCGATGCAGCCTGTAGCTCTTCGCGCGCCACGCGTCTCAGGCCCGTCTCGGCCAGTGCTTCCAGTGGGCTGCCCGCTCCGGCGCACTCGGCCACGCGTTCGAGCAGCGCGCCGTCGCCGGGCTCGAAGATGCGCGGCAGCACCATGTTGGCCGCCACGCCACAGACCGGTAGACCCAGCTCGCCGCGCACGGCCTGGTCGAGCTCCAGGGTTTCGTTGGTCGGCATCTCTTCGGGGATCGTCACCAGCAGCACGCCGGCGCGGCTGGGGTCGCTGAAGAGCTGCCAGGCGCGTTCGGCGTCGCGCCTGAGGGGCCCCGGTGGCACCACGTCGAGGATCACCCGCGGCACGCGCAGTAGATCCAGGCCGTGGCCGGTGGCCGGCGCGTCGACGATGACCGTGTCGTAGCGGGGGCGGCCGTCGGGTAGCGTCTCGAAGGCGTGAAACTGGGCCTTGCCCAGCATCGACCAGGCTTCAATACCGGGCGTGCCGCGCAGGAACGCCGAGACGAAGCGGTTTTCGAAGACCATTTTGTAGAGCGCCCGGACCTTCAGGATCATTAGCCCGTACTCTTCGAGTGCGGCGCCCGGTTCCATGTTCACCGCGTCGATGCCTTCGGCGATGGGCGTGATCTGGGGGCCGATGGGCGGGGTCTCGAGCAGGTAGCTTAGGCGCTCCTTGGCGTTGCACATGGCGATCAGGGAGCGGCGGCCTCGGCGCGCCAGGCTGAGCGCCAGGGCGGCGCTGACGGCGGACTTGCCGACGCCGCCCTTGCCGACGACGATGATGAAGCGCAGGGCCAGGGGGTGGTCCTCCATGATCGGCGGCCTATGTATCACAGGCTGCCGCAGGCAGCCCGCCGGCGCCGTCGTAGACCACCTCCAGCGCCGAGGCGCCGCCGCCCACGTCGAGGCGCACGCCGTCCGCGGGCGCCGTCACGCGCACCAGGGCTCCGCGCCCCAGGTCCGCGAGCCCGTCGGCGCCCCGGGGCCGATGCCGATCGAGGCGGCGCAGCTGGCGCGCCGGGCCGGGACCGCAGAGCAGCAGCTCGAGCTTGCCCTTGCTGCGCAGGGGCCCGCTGATGACGCGGTAGCCCCGCCCCTGGTGCCCGGGGCCCAACGGTCCGCCCGGGCTCGATCGCAAGGTGAGATAGCTAAAAGTTAGATCGCTGTCGCGCAGGCCGGCGCCGCGGGCCACCTCGGCGATGGCGTCGGGCAGGGCCAGCGGCAGCCGCGCGTGGCAGTAGTCGCGGGCCCTCTCGAGCATGGGGCAGGCCCCGGTGCCGAGGCAGGGGGCGAAGACGTGGGCCGGCCCCTGGCTGTGTCGCAGGTGCTCGGCCACCTGCTGCAGGGCGCGGCTGGTCTCCCGCAGCGCCGGCTCCAGCACCACCACGGCGCCGCCCTCGTCGAGGCGCGAGACGCAGCTGCCGAGCAGGGCCTGGGCTCGCGCGGAAGCCTCTTCGCCGCCAGCGCCCGTCGTGCTTTCGTTGAGCAAAAGCCCCAGCAGCACGAGATCGTAGTGGCCGCGCTGGCGCTGCAGGAAGCTCTCGAGGTCGGCGGTGCGGGTCTCGAGGCTCAGCTCGAGGCCGCGCTCGCGGGCGTAGCGTCGGCTGAGGGCGGCGTTGAGCTCCAGGGCGCGGGCGTCGATGTCGACGGCGACGACCTCGAAGCGGCTGCACAGGCCCGCCGTGGCCAGTAGCTCGATGGCGCCCAGGCTGCTGGTGCCGAGGCCGGCGCCCAGGTCGAGGATGCGCAGCTTTTCCCCGGGGACGAGCGCTCCGGCCCGCAGCAACTCCCACAGCGGCCACTGCACCTTCGGCAGGTCGCGCGGCAGAAAGAAGCGCAGGCGCGCGCACAGGGGCCCATCGGCGCCGCGCGTGGCCTCGATGCGCCCGCGCTGGCGCGTGTAGTCCTCGCTGACGCGGGCGACGGCGGCCTGCAGCGCCGGGCCCTGCAGGTCCGCGGCGCCGAAGCGCTCGCGGGCGATGGCATCGACCGCGGCCAGCAGCGCAGCCGAGGGCGGCGCAGGTTTCGGGAGCGGCCGGGCGCTTTCGGCTTCGGCGTTGCGAGGCTGCGGCATCGGGGCTAGAACCGGACCCAAGACGTCCCGAACCGCTCGGAACGGGCGGCGCAACAGGCGGGTCGCGACCGGCCCCGGCGCGCCCGCCGAGCAGCACGACGCCCCCATCATGGCCGATTCCGATGATAGCCGCACCCCCTGGCTGCTGACCGCGACCATCGTCATCGCGGCGCTGCTCGGCCCGCTGACGCTCTACGCGATCTTCGTGATGGCGCCCGTCGAGCAGCAGATGGGCGTCGTGCAGAAGATCTTCTACTTCCACGTGCCCGCGGCCAACGCCATGTACCTGGGCTTCATCGTCTGCGCGGTGGCCTCGGCGGTCTACCTGGCGCGCCGCGACGAGCGCTGGGACGCGCTGGCGGTGGCCGCCGGCGAGGTCGGCATGCTCTTTTGCGTCGCGGTCCTGATCAGTGGACCGCTGTGGGCGCGCAAGGCCTGGGGCGTCTACTGGACCTGGGATCCGCGGCTGACCAGCACCCTGCTGGCGGGCATGATCTTCGCGGCCTATCTCGTGCTGCGATCGTCGGGGGGCGGCGAGGTGGAGCGGCGCTTTGCCGCGGGCCTGGCCATCGTGGGGCTCATCGACATCCCGGTCATCAAGTACAGCGTGCAGCGCTGGCGCGGCACCCACCCCACGGTGATCTCGAGCAAGGGCGGCGGCATCCATCCCGACATGCGGCCCGCGCTCCTGCTCGGCTTTCTCTTTTTCGCGCTGCTTTCGGTGGCGCTGATCTGGACGCGGGCGCGCCTGGAGCGCACGCGCCAGCGCATGGAGGCGCTCGAGATGGAAGCGGCCGAGCGCGGCCTATTGGAGGAAGCCGATGCCTGAACTTCGCCCGACGCAGCGGTCTTTGCTGGTGGCCTGCCTGCTGCTTTCGCCCACGCTGGCCCAAGCCCAGCAGGACCAGCAAGATCAGCAGGGTGGCGACGCCGCCGAGGGGCGCTCCACCGAGTTTCGCGCCGTCGAGGGCGCCACCGAGGAAGATGTGCCCGGTGGGCCGCTGCTGGTGGGCGCCTATGCCGTGATCCTGGCGCTACTCGTGCTCTACGTGCTGCGCCTGTCGGGTCTTCAGCGCCGCCTTGCCGGCGATCTCGGGCGCCTCGAACGCACGCTTGCGGCGGGCGGGGACGCCGCCGATCGGTAGCTCGCGTGCCAACCGTCGCCCACATCCTCTACATTCCCGGCATTCTGCTTGTGGGCATTGCCATCGGCTTCGTGCTCGGCGCCCGCGCGGCCCGCGAGGAGATCGAAAAGAACACCAAGCGCCGCCGGCGCTGAGCGGTGCACCGGACGCTTTCTTTCGCCGTCGCCCCAAAGGCCGCACACTCGGCCCCATGGCGCTCGCCTCCGGGGATCGCGCTGCGACGCTGTCGGCGCTCTGTTGCTGGCTTTTGGCCTGCGAGCCGGCTGCAGCGCCGGCGGCGGCCGGGCGCGAGCTCGAGCCGCGGATCCCCGGCGCGGCGGCGAGCGCGGACGAGCCGTTGAGCGCGGCGGCCGAGCCCGCAGCCCAGGCGACCCCGGGTGAGGCATCCGTCGAGCCGCAGCCGCCGGTTTTTGCCGGAACCGACTACGCTCAGGATTGGCTGCTGTCGCGCCTGGCCGTGGTGGGCGTGCAGAGCTTTCAGGCGGTGGGCTCGACCTCGACGGTCTTTCGCGCCCAGCTCGACAGCGCCATCGACGGCGCCTTCAAGTCCGTGACCTCGGAGCGACCCCTGGGGCCCACGGCCGAGGTCGCCGCCTACCGTCTGGCCCGCTGCCTGCACCTGGACAACGTGCCGCCGGCCATCTCCCGCAGCATTCCCGTCGCGTTGATCGAGGCTCGCCTGCATCCCGACGACGTGCGTGACTGGTCGGCGATTCGCGCGCGCATGGACGTGGACGAGGCCGGCAGTGTGCGCGGCGCCATGATCTACTGGGTCACCGACCTCAGCGAGGTGGGGCTCGACTCGCTTGAGACCCGGCAGCGCGCGGAGAGCTGGCTGCGCCGTTTCGGCGAAGTGCCCCCCGAGCGGCGCAGCTTTGCAGCTTCCTACAGCACCATGCTGGCCTTCGATTATCTCATAGGCAACTTCGATCGCTTCAGCGGCGGCAACGCCCGCGGCAACCCCGAGCGCACGCGCCTCTACATGCGCGATCACGACCTGGCTTTCCCCGCCCGTATCGAGCCCGGGCGCCATCGGGCCTTGCTCGATCGCGTGTTGCGCGTCGAGCGTTTTTCGGCGCACTTCTACGCACAGCTTGCGGCCCTGCGCCGCGAGGACTTCGAGCGTGAGCTGCGAAAGGACCCGGCCGGCCGCGAGGGGCGGCTGCTCAGCGAGGCCCAGTTCGATGGCGTTTTCGATCGGCGCGAGGCCCTGCTGTCGCACATCGAAGCCCTGATGCGCGAGCGCGGCAAGTACGCGGTGCTGTACTTTCCCTGAGCGGCTACCGCGTGCGGCCACTCGCAAGCGCCCGCGCCACAGCCGCACTCAGGGTCGCGCCGCTGGCCGGTTTGTCCACGATCTCTTCGATGCCCAGCTCCCGCGCCTGGGTCTCGACGCGGCTGTCGAGGTAGCCCGTGATCAGCAGGATGGGCAGCTCCGGTGAAAGCTCGCGCACCTTCCGGGCGACATCGATGCCGCTCTGCTCGGGCATGCGTTGGTCGGTGATCAGTAGATCGAGGCTTTGGGGATCTTTGCGCAACATCGCCAATAGTTCGTGGGGCGTGGCGCCGCCCTGGCAGCGGTAGCCGCGGTTGTTGAGCTGTTCGCAGACGACGCTGACCAGGGCCTTCTCGTCGTCGAGGTAGTAGATGCGCTCGCCCACCCCCGGCTCGCTCGCCGGGGGTCTGTCGCTGGGCAAGAGCTCCGGCGCGTGCGCCAGGGGCAGATAGAAGCGAAAGGTGGAGCCGCGACCGAGCTGGCTCTCGCAGCAGATGGCGCCGCCGTGGTTGCGCGCGATGCCATCGACGACCGAAAGCCCGAGCCCCGTGCCCGAGTGCTCGCCCTTGGTCGTGAAGAAGGGGTCGAAGATGCGCTCGGCGACCTCGGGGTCGATGCCGGGGCCGTCGTCGAGCACGGTGAGCACGGCGTAGCGGCCGTCGGGCAAGTCGGCCGGCGCGTACGACTCGCCGCGTCGGGTGCCGATGCGCAGTCCGATCGAGACGTGTCCGCTGCGGTCTTCGAAGGACTGGAAGGCGTTGGTGCAGAGGTTGAGCAGCACCTGGTGGACCTGGGTCGGATCGGCGACGACCGCACAGGCACTTTGCCCCAGGTCCACCTGCAGGTGCACGCCCGGGGGCGTCGCTGCCCTGAGCAGCGAGATGCTGGCGGCGACCGCGGCCCGCAACTCGATGGTGCGGCGCTGGGTCGGCCGCTGGCGCCCGAAGGTCAAAACCTGCTGCGTCAGGCCTCGCCCGCGTTCGACCGCCACCAGGATCTCCCGCAGATTGCGCGCCGCGGGATGATCGCCGTCGGTCACCCGCTGGGCTAGCTCGGCATGGCCCCCGAGGGCCGCCAGGATGTTGTTGAAGTCGTGGGCGATGCCGCTGGCAAGCGTGCCCAGGGCCTCGAGCTTCTGCGCGTGCTGCAGGCGTTCTTCGAGCTGCTGCCGCTCGCGCTCGGTGCGCCTGCGCCCGGAGATGTCGCGCACGGTGACCAGCATGGCGTGCTCGCCCTCGGCTTCCACCGCCACGGCGCTGATCTCCACGTCGATGCGCGTGCCGTCGAGGCGTACGTAGCGTTCCTCCAACGGTGCCACCGGGCGGTTGCTCTGCCCGAGCTGGGAGATGCGTTCGCGGACGGCGGCGTGCGAATCGGCGTCGATGAAGTCGAAGACCTCGCGCCCCAGGATTTGATCGGCCGAGTGAGCCCCGACCATGCGCACGAAGGCGGGGTTGACGTAGTCAAAGCGGCCGCCCCGGTTGATGAAGAAACCGTCGATGCTGGTCTCCAGCAGCGTCCGGTATTGTGCGAGCCGCTCGTCGCGTGTTCGTTCGTCGTGGGGCATCCCGCGGGCGGGGCCCCATGGGCCGTCGCCTGCGCAAAAGGATAGCTGACCGTGCTGGGTGAGTCGCGCCCCTGGCGAGCGCTGGGCAAGCCCGGCGTAGACGCACCCAGGCGCTACCCGCCGACCGTCGGGCGGCGAGAAGCGCGCGTAATTACTGCAATTTTTGGAGCGCCGCTAGCGCTTGGCCTCTTCGCGGGCCTTCACTTCTTCCTTGACCTGCTCCACGATGTTGCGCGGGCAGGGGGCGTAGTGGCTGAACTCCATGGTGTACTGGCCGCGGCCCGAGGTGGCCGAGCGCAGGTCGCCGATGTAGCCGAACATCTCGCCCAGGGGCGCCTCGGCCTTGATGTGGATGTTGGTCGGGCCCTTGTCCTGGCTCTTGATCATGCCGCGGCGGCGGTTGAGGTCGCCGATGACGTCGCCCACGTTGGCTTCGGGCACGAAGACGTCGACGCGCATGATCGGCTCCAGCAGCTGGGGGCCGGCCTTGGGCATGCTCTGGCGGAAGGCGGCCTTGGCGGCGGTCTCGAAGGCGATCTGGGAGGAGTCGACCGGGTGGAAGCCGCCGTCGTTCAGGGTGACCTTGACGTCGAGCAGGGGGAAGCCGACCAGCGGTCCCTTGTCCATCATCACCTTGAAGCCCTTTTCGACCGAGGGGATGAACTCCTTGGGCACGTTGCCGCCGACCACCTTGGACTCGAACTCGAAGCCGGAGCCGGATTCGAGGGGCTCGATGGTGTACTCGATCTTGGCGAACTGACCGGAGCCGCCGGTCTGCTTCTTATGGGTGTAGTTGTCCTGGACCATCTGGGTGATGGTCTCGCGGTAGGCGACCTGGGGCTTGCCGGCTTCCACCGAGACGCCGTGGGTGCGGCGCAGGATGTCGATCTTGATGTCCAGGTGCAGCTCGCCCATGCCCTGCAGCACGGTCTCGCCCGACTCCTCGTCGACGCTGGCGTGGAAGGAGGGGTCCTCGGCGATCATCTTGCCCAGGGCCACGCCGAGCTTTTCGCCGTTGGCCTTGTCCTTGGGCACCACGGCCACGGAGATGACCGGGTCGGGAAAGACCATGGGCTCCAGGGTGGCCGGGTTTTTGGGATCGCAAAGGGTATGACCGGTCTGCACGTTCTTGAGACCCACCAGCGCCACGATGTCGCCGGCTTCGGCCTCGTCGATCATGGTGCGGTCGTTGGCGTGCATCTCCACCATGCGGCCGACGCGCTCGGTCTTGCCGGTGAAGGTATTGAGCACGGCGGTGCCCTTGGTCAGCTTGCCCGAGTAGATGCGGGTGAAGGTGAGGCTGCCGAAGCGATCGTCCATGATCTTGAAGGCCAGGGCGCGCAGCGGGCCTTCAGGGTCGACGATGGCGAAGTTGCCGGTCTCGTTGCCTTCGAGGTCGACCTCGGGCTGGGGCGGAACCTCGGTGGGGTTGGGCAGGTAGTCGACGACGGCGTCGAGGATCTGCTGCACGCCCTTGTTCTTGAACGAGGAGCCGCAGTAGGTGGGGAAGAAGCTGAGGGCGATGGTGCCCTTGCGGATGCAGCGCTTGAGCGTGGCCAGGTCGGGCTCTTCGCCGTCCAGGTAGCGCTCCATGACATCGTCGTCCTGCTCGATGGCGGTCTCGACCAGCTCTTCGCGGTACTTGTCGACCTTCTCCTTCATGTCTTCGGGGACTTCCTTGACCTCGAAGTTCTCCGGCTTGCCCGAGTCATCCCAGACGTAGGCCTTGCGCTCGAGCAGGTCGACCACGCCCACGAAGTCGGCCTCGGTGCCGATCGGCAGCACCATGACCAGGGGTTTGGCGCCCAGGACGTTTTTGACCTGGTCGACGACGCGGTAGAAGTCGGCGCCGAGGCGGTCGAGCTTGTTGACGTAGATGATGCGGGCGACCTTGGAGTCGTTGGCGTAGCGCCAGTTGGTCTCCGATTGGGGCTCGACGCCGCCGGAGCCACAGAAAACGCCGACGCCGCCGTCGAGCACCTTCAGCGAGCGGTAGACCTCGATGGTGAAGTCCACGTGCCCGGGGGTGTCGATGATGTTGAAGCGGTGGTCCTTCCAGAAGCAGGTCGTGGCCGCCGACTGGATGGTGATGCCGCGCTCCTGCTCCTGTTCCATGAAATCGGTGGTGGCGTCGCCGTCGTGGACCTCACCGATTTTGTGGATTTTGCCGGTAAGCTTGAGTATCCGTTCAGTGGTCGTCGTCTTGCCGGCGTCCACGTGGGCGAAAATCCCAATATTTCGGGCTTTGGAGAGGTCCTTCATCGCGGCTTGCTTCCTTAACGGCGCCCACGCGGGGCTGGAATAATCCGCGACTGCTACCATTAAGTGCTGCGAAGGCAAGTCTCGAGTTTCTCCTTGGTGCCGCTGGGGGGCAGAGAGGTGGCACTTTCGGCCCTGTGCCGGAAAATTCCCGCCGCGGTCACAGATGCGTTGGACCCGCGCATTAAGCGTGTAGAAGCTGCTGGCCACGACCCATCTCCTCCCGCTCGAACTCGGGAATCCGGAGGCACCGTGGCCGGGGGCGAGTCGTGCGGGTGCCGGACGCTGGGGCCGTTTGCCCGCGCATCCCCATGCGATCGGGAGAGAGCCAATGACCAATTTGGAGACTCGATTGGAGCCCCGCATGGAGACCAAAGACGAGCAGGACCTGGAGCCGGTGTTTTCCTGAGGGGAAATCTGGAGTCTCCTCCCGGGGGGATGGGGGCGGTGCGTGAAGCCGGTGTCGACCGGGGTCTGCGCGGGGCTATGGCGCCGTGGCAGGCCCCGGTCGGCGTCGTTTCGATCAAAAACCTGTTCCCTTGCCAGCCCCGATGGCGAACGGTAGTCCTTGCGCGTGTCCATCGAAGGCCCTTTGCGCAAGATGGCGACCACCTTTGCCGAGCCGGTGCGCTACGAGCTGCCGGTCGGGGAGGCGTCGCTGCCGCTCAACCCACTGCTCGGCAAGCGACTGCGTCTGCGCTTTCTTGCGCGCATCAGCTGCATCGCCTGCGGTCGCGCCACCAAGAAGAGCTTCAATCAGGGCTATTGCTTTCCGTGCATGCGCTCGCTGCCGGAAACCGATGCCTGCATGGTGCGCCCCGAGACCTGTCACTTCGCCGAGGGCACCTGCCGCGACGCCGAGTGGGGGCGCACCCACTGCATTCGCCCGCACACGGTCTACCTGGCCAATAGCTCGGGCCTGAAGGTCGGCATCACCCGGGGTGAAGACCCCCGGGGGCGCTGGATCGACCAGGGCGCGCGCCAGGGGCTGGGGATTCGGCTGGTTGACGACCGACTGCAGGCGGGGCTGGTCGAGGTGGCGCTCAAGGGTTACGTCAACGACAGGACCAACTGGCGCGCCATGCTCAAGGGTGAGCCCGAGGCGGTCGACCTGCCGGCCGCACGCGAGCGCTTGCTCGAGCAATTCGCTGCCGGCCACCCGGGTCAGGTTCTGTCCGGTGCTGGGCTCGAGGGTGGCGAGGTGGTCGAACTCCACTATCCCGTGCTGGCCTATCCGCAGAAGATCCGGAGCCACAACTTCGACAAGGAGCCGCTGCTCGAGGGCGTGCTCCAGGGCATCAAGGGCCAGTACCTGATCGTGGACCAGACGGTGATCAACGTGCGCAAGTTCGCTGGCTATCACGTGGCGCTCGAGCACGACTGAGGCGCGCGGGCCCAAGATGCTTGCCAGGTCCGTGCGATCGGTACAGGCTTAGCGGGTGCTGCGGGGCGAGCGTGAAGCCTGGGGGCGTGAGATGAGGCGTGGCGATGGCCGCGGCCGGGTGCCGTCGCGCGCCAAGGGCGTGCTGCTCGCGATGCTCGTGCTCGCGCTGGCTGGCTGTGATGACGATATCAGCGGTGCCACCGCTTTCGGCGATCCGGGATCCTTGTTCGCCGACACCGGCTTCCAGGACAGCGCCGCATCGTTGACCTGCGGCAACGGTCGCCTCGAGCAAAATGAGCAATGCGATCCGAGGCTGCTGTTCATGGAAACTTGCCAGTCGCTGGGCCTTGCGCCGGGGCAGCTGTTGTGCGGTGGCGACTGCAGGTTTGATTTTCGGCAGTGCGGCCAGGCCATCAGCGTCGAAGCGCCGGGCTGTCCTGCCGATCCGGCGCGCGCCGAGGGGCTTGCGTGCGCCGCGCCGGGGCGGCTGTGCAGCTACGGCGACAGCTGCGGTAGCGTGGCCTGCGAATGTCTGGTGGAGCAGGTCGTGGTGCCGGACGAGGATGCGGGCAGCACCGACGACGACGCGGGGTTGGACCCCCTGTCGGATCCCGAGGCCGAGGACGCGGGATGGTCGTCGTCGATTTCGAACCCGCCCACCATGCGGCTGCGCTGGCGTTGCTTCATCGAGCCCTGCGGCCCGTGAAGCGGAGCGAAAGTTATCTGCGCTCCACCAGCGGCTCGCCCTCGGGCCGGCACAGCCATAGCGTCAGCAGGGCATCGAAGTCGTCGCAGTGCACGGCGTTGTCGCGGTAGTCGCAGCGGAAGGGCGGTGGCACCGGGGCGCCGTCGCCGCTCCGGGGCTCGCAGACGACGCTGAGCTCGAAGAGGTCGCGGTCACCCTTGGCGCGAAAGACGATGTCGGCACCGCGGCGCTTGCGCGCCTTGGCCGAGGCTAGCACCTGGAAGCGCGGCGCGATGCGCTGGCGGTCGCCGAAGCTCATGCTGCCCCGCTGCAGCGTGAACTCGTCGCCGCGAAAGAGCACGCGGCCCTCGACCACCTTCAGCTCGCCGAGCAGGCCGAAGCGCTGGTCGGTGCCCACCAGCTCGAAGCCGTCGTTGGAGCTGAAGCTGGCGTCGATGGCGTCGTTGCGGATGCGGATCGGCTGCAGGTCGCGCAGCCTCAGGGCCATGCTGAAGCGGTCGCGCCCGGGGTCGTAGCTGCCCTGCTCGCGCGCCTCGCGGTCGTTGATGGCGATCAGGGCTTCGGGGATCTGGATGTGGCGGGCGTAGAGCAGCTTCGACAGCGCGATCTCGCCCTGCCAGTGGGGCAGGCCCTGGCCCTGCCACTCGATGGTGGTGTCGGCGTCGAGGGCCAGCTCGAAGCGCGGCTGGGGCTCGAGCACGAGATCGCGGCCCGTGAGCTTCAGGGCATAGCGCGCGATGGCGCCGCCCTCGAACTCGAAGCGGCCCGAAAGCTCCAGGCGCCCGCCGCCGAGCTCGCCCTCCAGCGCTTCGAGCACCAGCGCCTGGCCGTCGAAGCGAAGCTCGCCGCGGACCTTGCGCACGGGGAGGCCGCCCGGGTCGACCGTCACCAGCGCCTCGCGCGGGTGCAGCGTGGCGCGCAGGCCGCGCTCGGTGTCCATGGTGAAGGCCACGTCGATGTCGCCGTAGGCGCTGTCGACAAAGGGCGACAGGCCCGCCAATAGACTCGCCGCCAGCATGCCCTCACCGCGAAGCTGGGGGCCGTCGGTGGTCGTCAGGGTGCCCTGCAGCGTCAGCTTGGCGCGCTCGCCCAGGAGCGGCAGTTCGCCCAGTTCGATGCGGCCGTCGCGCAGGGCGAGCTTTGCGGGTTCGACCGTATCCAGCCTGGCGGCCGCGTAGCGCAGCTCGAGGGCCTCGAGCGTCAGCTGCCCCTGCAGGCTCTCGGGGCGGCCGAGTTCGCCCGCCTGCAGCGCCAGGGCCAGACTCGCCCGGGCGCCGCCGTGACGGCCGTCGAAGGGTGCTGGTAGCCAGGGTGAGAGATCCAGCTCGCGCACCACGATGCGCCCGGCGACGTCGCTGCGGTCGCCGCTACCGACCATCAGGTCGAGCTCCAGGCGCTTGCCCAGGCCCTCGCCGCAGACGAGCCACGCCCGCTCGAACGGTGCCCGCTCCAGCGCCGCGCTCGCCACAGGGCAGCGCTCGGTCGCGCCCGGGGGGGCCTGGCGCGAGGCCAGTGTCGCCCGCAGGTTCGCCTGGCCCAGGGATTGTCCCGCCGCGCGCACGGCGCCGAGCTTCATGCGCAATCGGCCCGTGGGTTGCTTGCGATCGCCCCCCAGCTCGCCATCGCCGTCGAGGCTGCCGCCTTCGAGCCCGTACACACCCGCAAGTGGCAGGTGCCTGACGCGCACGGAAAGCGCCCGCGCACCGCCGGGGCCCAGGGTGCCCGAGAGCGAGGCCCGCCCGCCGCCCCGCGAAAGCGTCAGGGCCGAGAGCTTCAGCCCCTCGGGGCCCCGGCGCTTGCCAGCGCTGCGCGGCCCGCGACCCCTGTGCAAGCTGGCTTTGAGTTCCACGGCGTCGAAGTCGATGGCTGCGAGCCGGGCGTTGCCGCCCTTGAGGTCGAGTTCGGCGCGCAGGGCTTCGGTGTCGAGCGAGACCTGGACGGAGCCGTCCAGCTCGGCCTCGAGTGCGCCCAAACCGCTATCGTCTTCGAGTCCGAGCAGGGCCACGAGTGCGGCTGGGCGGGTGCGTTGCAGCTTCAGGGCGGCATCCAGCGAAAGCGCGCCCTGCGGCCAGCGCAGGTCGAGGGGGCGCTCGCTGCGCAGCCGGATGCCCTGACCCTCGGCCTCGAGCTGCGATAGCTGTGGTCCGCCTTCGGCGTCGACGATGAGCTGGGCGCTGGCGCGCCGGAAACGCTGGGACCCGAGCTGCAGACCGACGGGGAAGCTCAACTGCAGGTCTTCGACGGTCGCGCCCGCATCCATCAGGGCTGCGCGGCCCGCGAGCTCCAGGGTCGGGATGCTTAACTCAGAGATTGTTTTTCCGTCGGCCGTGACGAGCGTCGGCTTGGTCAGCGAGATCTCGAGCGGGCCGGCCATGGCAGCCGATGCTTGGTCGCGGCCCAGTCGCCACTGACCGTCGAGTCGCCCGCGCAGGGGCAGGGCCGGCCACGACAGCAGCTCGGCGACGGCCCCGAGGTCGGCCTCCTCGAAACGCAGCGTGACCTCGGTGTTTTCGGCGGGTGGCTGCTCGAACGCCCCGAGCGGGCCCTCGAAGTGGACCTTGCCGGCTTCGGCGGACAGCTCCAGCTCGCCCTGCACGCCTGCTGTGCCCAGGGCCCGAAGCGATAGACGCTCACCCAGCGTGCGTTGCTGCAGGCGAGGGGCTTCGACTTCGAGTCGGAGGTCGGTGCCGCTCGCGGCTCCGGCGCCAAGCGCCAGGCTGCCGCGCGCCTCGGCCTGGCCATCGAGCGCCGGCCAGTGGCTGGCCTGGGGCCATAGGGCTCGGAGTTCCGACAGCGGAAAGCTGGCGCGCCCCTCGGCCTCGAAGCCCTGGCCCAGCGGTCGCGGAAGCGAAAGTCGCGAAAGCTCGGCGCTGGCCTCCTCGCCCTGGGCCAGCAAGCGCTCGAAGCGCAGGGCTTCGGCGTCCAGGCGTCCGCGGCTCTCGAAGGCCGACAGGCGGTGGCTGTATTCGCCGTGGGTCAAGACCAGCTTCGCTCCTTCGATCTCGAAGTCGAAGCTGGCGTCGTCCGAGCGCCGGAGCTTCAGCGCCTTGGCTTGCAGCTGCAGCCGGCCGGAGTCGAGTTCAATCGCCCAGCGTGTGTCGTGTGCGGTCAGCTCGATGGGGGCCTTTGTGTCAGCGCCCGTGTCGAGCAAAGAGGCTGCAGCCTGCTCGCGCCCATCCAGGGTGACCTCCCCGCCGCGCAGCTCGATGCGTTCGAGCTGGAGCAGGCGCTCGCCCTCACCGGCGCTGAGGGTCAACTCGGCGTTGCGCAGCAGCGGGCTGCCGTCGCGGGCGTCGACCTCCACGCCCGCGGCGACGATGGCGCGGCGCTCGAGCTGCAACTCCGCGCGTTTGACGCGCACGGGCAGACCCAGCCGCTGGCTGAGCTGGCGGGCAACCTCAGGGCCGAGATCGGTGAGCTTGGGCGCCGCGTCGCGCTCGCAGGCGAGCAGCAGCAGCAGACAGCTTGCCAGCAGTGCAATCGGTCGCAGGGCGAGCATGGGGGGAGTCGTTACGGCACGGGGCCCACGGCCGCGGCTGCGACCCTGGGGCGATCCCGGTGTACGAACCTTCCCGGGCAGCGTCAAATCGCGGCCCCGGGCCGCTCATGGCGGCGCTGCGGTGGGAGCCGTGGCGGGCTCCGCTGGGGCGGTTTCCGTGGGTGAATTGGCCGGTGTTTCGGGGGTATCCGGCGGGGCCTGGGACGGTGGCTCTGCGGGGGCGGTCCCGTCGCTGGATGGGGCTACCACTGCATCGCCGGGGGGGCCGCCCGGGTCGTCACCAGAGGGGGCTGCGGGGGTGGTTACCGGGGCTTGCGGAGTCGGCGCGGGCTCGGGGGCAGGCGCGTTCACGGGACAGGCGGGACAGGCGGGACAGGCCGGGCACGGCGGCGCCTTGGCTTTTTCTTCGCGCTCGTCGATGACGCGGTAGATCAGCGTAAACAGCGTGGCGGTGTCGGTCGAGCGCGTGCCGGCCACCGGAACGTTGTCGAACTTCAGGGTGAATTTCACTTCCAGTTGAAATCCTCCGCCGATGCGCGAGCGCAGGGCGTTGTCGAAGTTCAGGCGTAGATCCTCGCTCTGCTCGACATTGAGAAGCGCTTCGAGGCCGCCCACGTACGTGAGGGCTTCATTGAGCTGGTTGTCGTAGCCGAGAAAGCCGCGCGCCGAGTGCACCACCTGCTCGCCGGGTAGCACGGTGCCGGTCTCGGGGTCGAGCAGGGGATCGGGATCGAAGTTGTCGCGCGTCTGGTCGTAGCCTACCTCGCCCCAGAGGCGGTGTTTGTCGGCGCGCAGCAGGTAGCGCAGGTAACCGAGCTGGCCCTGCACGCGCGAGTCGAGGCCCGCGAACTGATCCCAGCGAAAGGCCAGGGCGGCGAAGACCGCGTCCATCTGTGTGAAGAAGAAGTCGTAGCGCAGCTTGCTGTTGAAGTTGCGAACGGTGTCCTGGTAGGCGTCGGTGTTGTCGTCTTTGATGTCGGCCTGACCGTAGGCAAAGGCCGCGTCGGCACCGAGTGCGCTCGGGCCGCGCGTCAGGCGCAGGGTGCCGCCGGCGTTGAGCTGCCAGCTCTCGGTATTGCCCGTGTTGAGCGAGCCGCCCAGGGAGAGGTCGAGGCGGGTCTCGTCCAGGTCCGGGGCCTTTTCGAGACCGTGTTCGGTGTGTTGCTCGATGGCGGCGGGCTGAGCCGTGGCCGAAGCGCTGGCGAGCGCTGTCCACAGCACGATCGCCGTGTTGGTGAATTTGGGAGTTCGACGCTGCACGGGCGCACGCTAGAAAGCTGCCGCGTCGGTCGTCAAGGCGGTTGCGCGGTGTCGCTCGCCGACGCCATCTCGAGCTGGTATCGTCCCGCCCCCGCCCGCTGTCATTGGGTTGACGTTGCGCTGGGCGGCTGGAGAGTGAGGCCATGGGCGAGCACCGTATTTTGATCGCCAACCGCGGCGAGGTCGCCATCCGCATCGCGCGCGCCGTCGAGGAGCTGGGCATGGAGAGCGTCTCGGTCTATGCCAGCGACGAGGCCGACGCCCTGCACGTGCTGCGCGCCCGGCGCGCGGTGGCGCTGCCAAAGGCCGGTCCGGCCGCCTACCTCGACATCGAGAGCCTGATCGCAGTGGCGCGTGAAGAGGGCTGTGACGCGCTGCATCCGGGCTACGGTTTTCTCAGTGAGAGTGGCGCCTTCGCGCGCGCCTGTGAGGCGGCTTCGCTCGACTTCATCGGTCCGCGGCCCGAGACGCTGGAGCTTCTGGGCGATAAGGTGCGGGCGCGGGCGCTCGCGGCCGAGCTCGGGGTTTCCACGCTGGAGGGCTCGAGCGGGGCGGTGGACGCAGAGGGCGCGGGCGCCTTCTTCGAGGGCCTCGGTGCGGGCGCGGCGATGGTGATCAAGGCGGTGGCCGGCGGCGGTGGGCGCGGCATGCGCGTGGTGCGCGCGGTCGATGATATCGAGGCGGCACACACCCGCTGCTGTTCGGAAGCGGGCGCGGCCTTCGGCAACGACGCCGTCTACGTGGAGCGTTTCATCAGCCCGGCGCGGCACCTGGAGGTGCAGATCGTGGGCGATGGCGAGGGCGGCGTGACGCATCTGTGGGAGCGGGAGTGCAGCCTACAGCGGCGGCACCAAAAGTTGGTGGAGCTTGCGCCCAGTCCGGGGCTCGACGGGGCCCTGCGCGAGGCGATCGTCGAGGCGGCGCTACGGATGGCGCGCCACGTGCGCTACCGGGGGCTTGGGACGTTCGAATTTCTCGTCGATGCGGGCGGCAGCGGTGTGCCGCGCGTTGCCTTCATCGAGGCCAATCCGCGGCTGCAGGTCGAGCATACGGTCACCGAAGAGGTCACCGGCGTCGATCTGGTGCAGCTGCAGCTGCAGCTGGCCACCGGCGCCTCGTTGAGCGAGCTCGGGCTCGAAGCAAGCCCTCCGCCTCCGCGTGGCATGGCCATGCAGCTCAGAGTCAATATGGAGCGTATCGAGGCCGACGGCACGCCGCGCCCCAGCAGCGGCACCCTGCGCGCCTTCGAAGCCCCGGGTGGGCCCGGTCTGCGGGTGGACGCCTTTGGTTATGCCGGCTATCGCACGAGTCCGCGCTACGATTCACTCCTGGCCAAGGTCGTGGTCAAGACGCCCGGCTCCGGGCTGGGCGAACTTTTGCGCCGTGCGCGCCGTGCGCTCGCCGAATTTCGCATCGACGGTGTCGACACCAACCTGCCATTTCTGCGCAGCCTGCTCGCCCACCCGGCGCTCGAGGGCTTCGAGGTGCACACGGGCTTCATCGAGGCGCAGATGCAGCAGCTGCTTGCGGGCATCGAGGCGGCGGCGCCTGCGCCCTTGCCAAAGGTGGAGGCGGCGGCGGGAGCGGCCCTGGCGGGCGCGCGCGTCGACGCCATCGACCCACTGGCGGTGCTCGCACATGGCAAGAGCGCCGATGCTGGAGCGCTCGCTGGCGGGCAGGTTGGGGCGGAGGGCGCGCTGGGGGAGGGCCTTCGGGCCGTGCGCGCGCCGATGCAGGGCACCATCGTGGCGCTCGAGGTGGAGCCCTCCCAAAGCGTGCGCGCCGGACAGCCGCTTGTGGTCATGGAAGCGATGAAGATGGAGCACGTGATCGCCGCGTCCGAGAGCGGTCGCGTCGAGCGCCTGCTCGTTGCGTCCGGGGATACGGTGCAGGAGGGCGCCTTGCTCGCGGTGCTGGAGCCGGCCGAGGTAGCGGGCGACGGCGCGGAGCAGGCCAGCGTCGAAGACCTCGAGCGGATTCGTCCCGACCTGCAGGAGGCCTTCGACCGCCACGCCCACGGCCTGGACGAAAACCGGCCGGAGGCGGTGGCCAAGCGGCACAAGCTCGGCCTGCGCACGGCGCGCGAGAACGTGGACGACCTGGTCGACGCCGGCAGCTTCATCGAATACGGACCGCTGGTGGTGGCAGCCCAGCGTCGGCGGCGCTCGATCGAAGACTTGAGGGAGCGCACGCCCGCCGACGGTCTGGTCGCCGGCGTCGGTAGCATCAATGCCGGGCTCTTTGGTGACGAACGCAGCCAGTGCGCGGTGCTCAGCTACGACTACACCGTCCTGGCCGGCACCCAGGGGCTGCAGAACCACCACAAAAAAGATCGGCTCTTCGAGCTCGCCGAACGCAATCGGCTGCCGGTGGTCTTCTTCACCGAGGGTGGAGGCGGCCGCCCCGGCGACACCGACGGTCTGGGCGTGACGGGGCTCGACTGCCTGGCCTTTGCCTACTTCGGCAAGCTCTCGGGCTTGGTGCCCCTTGTCGGCATCGCCACGGGACGCTGCTTTGCGGGCAATGCCGCCCTGCTCGGCTGCTGCGACGTGGTCATCGCCACCGAGGGCACCAACATCGGCATGGGCGGCCCGGCGATGATCGAGGGCGGCGGGCTCGGCGTATTCCGGCCGGAAGAGGTCGGACCCATGTCGGTGCAGGTGAAAAACGGCGTGGTCGATGTGCCGGTCGTCGATGAAGCCGAGGCGGTGGCGGTGGCCAAGCGTTACCTGGGCTACTTCCAGGGATCGCTGGCCGACTACGAGTGCGCCGACCAGCGCCTCCTGCGCCACGTGATCCCCGAAAACCGCCTGCGTGTATACGATATCCGGCGCGTGATCGAGCTGCTCTCCGACAGCGATTCGGTGTTGGAGCTGCGGCAGAACTTTGGCGTCGGCATGGTCACGGCCCTGTGTCGCGTCGAGGGGCGACCCCTGGGTGTCATCGCCAACAACCCCGCCCACCTCGGCGGCGCCATCGATCGCGACGCCGCCGACAAGGCCGCCCGCTTCATGCAGCTATGCGACGCCTTCGACCTGCCGATCCTCATGCTCTGCGACACGCCGGGCATCATGGTGGGCCCGGAGGCCGAAAAGACGGCCCTGGTGCGTCACGTCTCGCGCATGTTCGTCACCGGTGCGAGCCTCAGCGTGCCCTTCTTCACCATCGTCTTGCGCAAGGGTTATGGCCTGGGCGCACAGCTGATGGCCGGCGGCAGCTTCAAGCAACCATTTTTCACCATCAGCTGGCCCACCGGCGAGTTCGGCGGCATGGGGCTCGAGGGCGCGGTCAAGCTCGGCTTCCGCAAGGAGCTGATGGCCATCGAAGATCCCCAGGAGCGCAAAAACGTCTTCGACCGCATGGTCGAGGCCGCCTACGACCGCGGCAAGGGCGTCAACGTGGCCTCGCATTTCGAGTTTGACGAAGTGATCGACCCGGCGGAGTCGCGCCGCTGGATTCGCACCGCCATGCTGGCGGCGCCAGCGCCAGAGCCGCGTCGGGGTAAGAAGCGGCCGTGTGTCGATACCTGGTGAGGTGCCAATCCGCGCCGCGTGTGCAGTTGTCAGCGAGGCTGCAAGGTACAGCGGCGGCTGTTCGGCAATGACGTCAACTTGGTGCCGACAGACGGCCCGGGGGCGGGGGTGATTTTGTGACGGCGCGGGAGAGGTGGCGCTGGCTCCGGGGGTAGCAGCCACATGCAGGCCGAGTAGAAGACGGCGCAAGCCCGGGTCTATCAGCGCTCCGGGGGAACATTGCGAACCGCCGACATGAAGGCGGCGAGCTTCACCGGATCGAGCCGAGCGTCGGTCCGCACCCCGCTGCATACGTCGAGGCCCCAGGGCCGGACCGAGGTAATCGCCTCGGCGGCGTTCTCCGGATTCAGACCACCGGCGAGGAAGACCGGCAAGGGGCTGCGCTCGACGAAGGCCCGGCTGATCGACCAGTCGTGGACCCGACCGGTGCCGCCGAGTTCGGAGACCGCCGCCGTCGGGCGTCCGGAGTCGAGCAGGAAGGCATGCACGTGGGGCCCATAGGCGTCGATCCGGTCGAGCGCGCCCGCATCCTCGACGTGGATCACCTGGACGATTCGGACCGGCCCGAGCCGCGCGGCCAGGGCCGCGCTTTCGGTCGGGTCGATGTGGTTTACGATCTGGACTGCGCTGGGCTGTACCCGGGCCACGTGGGCGGCGATGCTCTCGGCCGTGGTCTGTGAGGTGAGGAGGAAGCTGGCCACCGGAGGCGGAAGACTGCGGGCGATGGCGGCCGCGCGATCGTCTGGGATCGGGCCCGGCCCGGATGGCATCGGCCCGACCAGGCCCACCGCGTCAGCGCCCATCTGAACGGCGAGCGCGGCCTCGGCGTGCGAGGTCATGCAGCAGATCTTTACGCGGGTAGGTGCCAAGGTTTCGTCATTGTGGCATGGGGGCAGGTCGAGGTGGTCGGATTCGACCACCGGGCCTGTGTTTTGGCTTGGAACATGACCCCTTGATATGCGAGCCCCCATCGCACGCATGACCCATGCTTTCCTCGGACGGTTGTGGTTCTGTTTTGAGGTTTCCGTCGGCGCAGGCGAGCTCCACAAGCGGCTCTGCCTACGTTTGGACAGCTGATGACGTGGGCGCGCAGCACCGAGCGGGGCGCCCACATGCTGCGGTAGGTCATAAATCTTGTGCGCCTGCGGGTCTGGCGCTGCCGCTGGGACGGTGCGTGTCCTCGAGCCGCCCCGGGTTCGCGGCCGGGACATTCGAGTTCAGCCAGCTTCGACGACGCCGCCGAGCTTTTCGATGTAGGCGTCGTAGACCGGCACGTGGGGGGCGTCGGCTGCTAGCGCGCGCCAGCGTCGCACTGCCGGCAGTCGGTGCATTGCGGTGGCGTAGGGGACAAGGGGGTCGGGCAGCGCCACGCCGTAGGTTTCAAAGCGTGTGAGCACGGGGAAGTACATGGCGTCGGCGATCCCGAAGCGGCCAAATAGAAAGGGTCCGCCGGAAGCCCGCAGCGCGTTATTCCAGAGTTCGTGCACGCGCGCGATTTCCACCCGGGTTGGTCCATCGGGTGAGAAATCTGGCACGCGGGCCAGGGGGTGGCAGCTCATGTGCGTGCGTAGGTTGGTGAAGTTGGCTGCCATTTCGGCAGACAGCGAACGCGCCTGGGCGCGCTGCAGGCCGTCGTCGGGCCACAGTCCGGCCTCGGGGAACTGTTCAGCGGTCCACTCGCAGATGGCCAGCGCTTCGTGGATCGGGGTGCCGTCGACCCACAGCACGGGGAAGGTGCCAGTCACGCTGCCCTGGGCACGCCGCCGAGTAAGGGCTCGCGAAAGAATAACTTCCCCCTTTGGCACGCACCGGCGGGCACGCTCGGGCCGTGCGTCCTCGAAGAATTCCTCGATGTACCTCGGGTACGACTGCGGATTCTCCTCCGGGCGCCGTCCCGACCGCACTCCGCCGTCACGCACCAAAGGGGGAAGTTATTCTTTCGCGAGCCCTAAGCTCCACAGCAGCCTCTCGTACGTGGGCGTCGTAGTCCACGATCGCAACCGGCTTGCCCTGGTGCGACAGATCGAGTTCGGCGGTCACGAGCTTGGGCTCTGCGCCGGCGTGCCACAGCGGCAGCAGTGCCCGTATCGACCAGGAGGAGTAGCGCAAAGAGATCACGTGCAGGCTCAGGTCCATGATGGCGCAGGTTTAGCGCGGACTCGCTGGCTGCGCATGGAGATGGCCCAGGACAGTGTGGGGCGTCGCCGAACAAGGTGGGCCGCAGCCTTCATGCAGCCATTTGACGCTGAACAAAATATCAGTATTCTGATCGGCCGTGCTCGCGTCGGTCCACTCGCTCGTTTCGCTCGCCCGCCCCGCGGTCGAGACACAGGAGGCGGGGGCGCTGGCTTCGCGGCTGCCCCGTGGGCGTTTGGTCGAGCTGGTCGGGCAGCGGGCCGGGGCCCAGATGAGTACGGCCGTGGCCTGCGTGCGCTGGGCCCAGGAGCAGGGGGAGCCGGTGGCCTGGGTGCAGGTCGCTGGGGGGCCGCTGTATCCACCGGATTTGGCGGCCTGTGGGGTGGATTTGGAGGCGCTGATCGTGGTTCAGGTGCCGCCCGGAGCCTTGCCCTTCGGGGTGCCGCGGGCGGCCGAGTTGCTTTTGCGCTCGTCGGGCTTCGGTCTGGTGGTCGTGGACCTGGGGGATGCGGCCCTGGGCGATGGGCGCCTGCGCGCCGACACTGCCTGGCAGGGGCGGCTTTTGGGGCTCTCGCGCGAGCACGAGTGCAGCGTGATCCTGCTCAGCGATGCCGAGTCCAGGCAGCACTCGCTCGGCCCTCTGATCAGCGTTTGCATCGAGCCCCGCAGGCAGCGTACGGCGCCGGGGCGTTTCACCGTCGAGCACCATGTGCGCAAGGATAAGTCGGGCCTGCTCGGCGCCTTGCGCAGCGAGCCGCGGCGCGGTCCCTGGGGGCTTTTGTGAGATGCAGGGTTCGCTCTTCGAGGGCTTTGCGGGCTTTGTGCCCATCGCCTGCGTCGATGTGCCGGCGCTGGCCCTGCAGCTGGTCCTGCGCGCCCATCCCGAGTGGCGGGATGAGCCGGTGGTGGTGGTGGCCGATGATCGACCCCAGGCGGCGATCCTGTGGTCCAATCGTCCGGCGCGCCGTCACCGGATCCTGCGCGGCACGAGCGTCGCCCAGGCCCGGGCGCTGAGCGCCACGTTACATGCCGAGGTCGTGCCGCCATCGAGTCTCGAGGCGGCCATCGACGGCATCTTCGAGCTGCTCATCAAGTGCTCGCCACGGGTCGAGCCGGTGCTGGCGGAACCGGGGCTGTTTTGGGTCGATCCGGGCGGGCTCGATGGGCTTTTCGGCGATGTGCAGCGCTGGGCCGCGCATGTGCATCGCGAACTCGCGGCGATGCACTACGTCAGCAGTGTGGTGGTGGGCTTTCGGCGCGGTAGCGCCCTGGCCCTGGCGCGGCAGTACAGCGGGGTGCGGGTGCTCGAGGATCCGGAGCAGGAGCGGCAGCTGGCTGCCAGTGTGCCGCTTGCGCGTCTGGGTATCGACAGCCGTCAGCAGGCGGAACTTTCGTTGTTGGGCATCGGCAGCGTGGGCGAGCTGCTCGAGATCCCCGTTTCGCAGCTGCGCATCCGCTACGGCGAGGGTCTGGGACGCTTGCACGATTTTTTGAGCGGCAAGAGCTGGTCGCCGCTGTCGCCGCGCAAGGAGCATGAGCCGCTTTTGGTCACGCTCGAGATCGATCCGCCCGACGACGATCACGCGCGCATTCTCTTCGGCCTCAAGGGGGCGTTGCACCACAGCGTGCCTTTGCTGGTCGAAAAGCAGTGCGCCATCACGGCCCTCGACATCGTCTTCGAGCTCGAGCGCGGGGAGCCCCATGCTCAGCGTATCGAGACCGCCGCGCCCACCCTGGATGTGGTGCAGATCGTGGACCTTTTGCGGCTGCGCCTGGCCAACGTGGAGCTGCCGGCGAGGGTCGAGCGCCTTTTGGCCACCCTCGAATACCTGCGCGTGCATCCGCGGCAGCTCTCGCTGATGGACCTCGCGCAGCAGGTGCGAAGGCCCCGCGACCTCGAAGCCGCGGCCCGCGCCCTGGCGCGCCTGCGCGCGAGCTTCGGCGCCCAGGCGGTCGTCTGTGCCCGTCTGCGCGAGGCGCATCTACCCGAGGCGGCTTTTCACTATGAGCCAACCGCCGAGGTGCGCACGCCCCATCCCCCGGCGGCAAGTGGACTGCCGCCGCTGGTGCGCCGCATCTTCCGCAGGCCCCTGCGCCTGCTGCAGCTGCCGGGTCAGGAGCCGGCGGCCTGGCTCGGTCGTCAGGGTTCGATCAAGGCCCTGCATGGACCCAACCGTATCGCCGGCGGTTGGTGGGTGAGCCACCGCGAGCGCGACTACTACTACGCCGAGACCCAGCACGGCGAAGTGCTATGGCTCTTTTACGATCGCCCGGGGCGGCGCTGGTATCTGCACGGGATCGTGGATTAACACTACTGTGTCAGGGTAGCGGCGGCCCTCGCTTGTTCAGGGGATTTGTAGGCTTCGTCGGCCGTCTCGAAAGGGGCCCACCCTGTCGTCGACGTCCGCCAAACCCTACAAATCCCCTGCCCGGCGCGATCTTCCTCCGCTACCCTGACACAGTAGTGTTAAAACGCCGGCATGCGTGCTACTCCAGCGCCCCGTAGCCGCCGCCGCCGGGGGTTTCGATGACAAAGACGTCGCCCGGGGCCATGTCGCGCGTGTCGATGTGGGCGAGATCTTCGCGGCGCCCATCGGCCCGCTCCACGCGGTTGATCCCGACGGCTCCCGGCTGGCCGCCCGCCATGCCGAAGGCGGGCACCGAGCGGCCGTTGGAGAGGATCGAAGCGGTCATCTTTGCCAGGAAACGAAGCCGTCGCCGGGTGCCGTCGCCGCCGCGGTGGCGGCCTGTGCCGCCCGAGCCGCGTCGGATCTCGAAGGCCTCGAGCCGCACCGGGAAGCGCAGCTCGAGCACCTCGGGGTCGGTCAGGCGAGAATTGGTCATGTGGGTCTGCACGGCGCTCTGGCCGTCGAAGTCGGGGCCGGCGCCGGAGCCGCCGGCGATGGTTTCGTAGTACTGGTAGCGGTCGTTGCCGAAGGTGAAGTTGTTCATGGTGCACTGGGAGGCCGCCATCACGCCGAGCGCGCCGTAGAGGGCGTTGGTGATGCACATGGAGGTCTCGACGTTGCCGGCCACGACCGAAGCGGGCGGCCTCGGGTCGAGCATGGAGGCTTCGGGAATGCGGATCTCGAGCGGGCGCAGGCAGCCGGCGTTCAGCGGCAGGTCGTCGACGACGAGGCTGCGAAAGACGAAGAGCACGGCGGCGGTGCTGATGGCGGCGGGGGCGTTGAAGTTGCTCGGCAGCTGCGCCGAGGTGCCGGCGAAGTCGATGACGGCGCTGCGCGCGATGCGGTTGACTGAGACCTGCACGCGGATCTGGGCGCCGTTGTCGAGGTCCAACGTAAAGGCGCCGTCGTGCAGGTGGGCGATGGCGGCGCGTACGGCTTCTTCGGCGTTGTCCTGGACGTGGCCCATGTAGGCACGCACGACGTCGAGCCCGTAGTCGGCGACGAGTTTGCGCAATTCCCGCGCGCCCTTTTCGTTGGCGGCCACCTGGGCGCGCAGGTCGGCCAGGTTTTGCTCGGGGTTACGCGCCGGATGGGGTCCGGAGGTGAGGCGTGTGCGCAGCTCCTCTTCGCAGAAGCGTCCGGCGTCGACCAGCTTCAGGTCGGGTAGCTGCACGCCTTCTTCGTCGATGTGGCTGGAGAAGGGCGGCATCGAGCCGGGTGTCACGCCGCCGATGTCGGCGTGGTGACCGCGCGAGCCCACAAAGAAGAGTAGCTCGCGGCCGGCGTCGTCGAAGACCGGGGTGACCACCGTGACGTCGGGCAGGTGGGTGCCGCCGTGGTAGGGATCGTTGAGCACGAAGACGTCGCCTTCGCCCATGCGCCCGCCGTGGTCGGCCATCACCGAGCGGATCGATTCGCTCATGGAGCCGAGATGCACGGGCATGTGCGGGGCGTTGGCCACCAGTTGACCCTGCACGTCGAAAATCGCGCAGGAGAAGTCCAGGCGCTCCTTGATGTTCACCGAGTAGGCGGTGTTCTGCAGCTGGGCGCCCATCTGCTCGGCGATGTTCATGAAGAGGTTGTTGAAGACCTCGAGGCGAATCGGGTCGACGCCGGTGTCCGTCGGCGCGCGCTGCAGCTCCCGTTCCAAGCGCTGTAGCAGCAGGTGGTCGTATTCGGTGACCCGCGCCTGCCAGAAGGGTTCGACCACGATGGTCGCGTTCGGCTCGATGATCAGGGCCGGACCCTCTACCACGTGCCCTGGCTGCAGCGCCTGCCTGTCGACCAGCTGGGCCTTCCACTGGCGATCGTGGGTCCACAGGGAGACCGTGTCCGCGCACGGAGCGGGCTGCTCTGGCAAGAGTTCGCTCACCGGCTCCTCGATGGGATGGCCTTCGGCGATGGCCTCGACGGACACCGCCTCCACGATCAACGCACGGCGCTCCATCAGAAAACCGAAGCGCGTCCGGTGGGCTGCTTCGAAGGCCGCGCGCAGGGTTCCGGCATCGCCCACAGGGCCGTCCTCCAGGGTAAGGATCAATGCCGAGTCGGTGCCCTGGTAGCGCACGTGGGCCCGGCGCACCATGCGCAACGTACCCGGGGTGCGAATCTGCTGCTTCAGCTCTTGCATGGCGGCGTCCGCGAGCGATGCGCAGCGCGAGATGAGCTGGGGCCAGCTCGTTTCACTCAAAGTCATCTCGGTGGAGGCCTCGCGCATCACGCTCTGGTCGGCCAGGCCCATGCCATAGGCCGACAGCACCCCCGACAGCGGATGAACGAAGACGGTTTCGATGCCGAGCGCGTCGGCGACCTTGCAGGCGTGTTGACCGCCGGCGCCGCCGAAGCACTGCAGGGCGTAGCGCGTCACGTCGTAGCCGCGGGCGATGGAGACCTTGCGAATCGCATTGGCCATGTTGGTGACCGCGATGTCGACGAAGCCCTCGGCGAGCTGCTCGGGGCTGCGCGCGAGACCGGTAGCGGCCCGCACACCTTCGGCGAGCGCAGCGAAGGCTTCGCCCACCGCGGCGACGTCGAGGGGCTGATCGGCGTCGGGCCCGAAGACCCTGGGGAAGTGCTCGGCCTGCAGCTTACCCAGCAAGACGTTGGCGTCGGTCAGGGCCAGCGGTCCGCCGCGGCGATAGCAGGTGGGACCCGGGTTGGCTCCAGCGCTCTCGGGGCCCACGCGCATGCGCGCGCCGTCGAATTGCAGGAGCGAGCCGCCGCCGGCGGCCACCGTGTGGATGCTCATCATCGGCACCCGCATACGCACGCCGGCGACCTGGGTCTCGAAGCTACGCTCGAGTTCGCCGGCGTAGTGGGAGACGTCGGTGGAGGTGCCGCCCATGTCGAAGCCCAACACGCGCGCAAGCCCTGCGAGTTTGGCGGTGCCGACCATGCCCACGATGCCGCCCGCCGGCCCCGAGAGGATCGCGTCCTTGCCCTGGAAGGCGTGGGCGTCGCACAAACCGCCAGTGGATTGCATGAAGTAGAGCGCCACGCCCGGCATCTCGGCGGCCACCTGCTTGACGTAGCGCCGCAGGATGGGCGACAGATAGGCGTCGACGACGGTGGTGTCGCCTCGGCCCACGAGCTTGATCAGGGGGCTGGTCTGGTGGGAGGTGCTGACCTGCGAAAAACCCGCGGCGCGCGCCAGGGCGGCAGCCCGGCGTTCGTGGACGCCGTTGCGGTAGGCGTGCATGAAGACGATGGCCACGCTGGCGAAGCCGTCGGCGCGCGCGACCCGCAGAGCCTCAGCCAGCTCCTGCTCTTCGAGGGGCTCGACCACGGCGCCCTCGGCATCCAGGCGTTCGCGGGCCTCGATTACGCGAGCGTAGAGCAGCTCGGGCAGCACGATCTCGCGCGCAAAGAGGCGTGGGCGCTCCTGGTAGCCGATGCGCAGGGCGTCCCGGAAGCCGGCGGTGGTCACCAAGAGCGTGTGTTCCCCCTTGCGCTCCAAGAGCGCATTGGTCGCCACCGTGGTGCCCATCTTCACGCACTCGACCCGCTCGGCCGGGATGGGCGCGCCCGGCTGCAGGCCCAGCAGCCGGCGGATGCCGGCCACGGCTGCGTCCCGGTACTGCTCAGGGTTTTCCGAGAGCAGCTTGTGGGCCAGCAGCTGGCCATCCGGGCGCCGCCCGACCACGTCGGTGAAGGTGCCGCCGCGGTCGATCCAGAACTGCCATTTGCCACTCGCCGTTTTGCCCATCGTCGCATCCTGTCGCGCCGGGGACGCAGACACCGATGGCGCGCGCGGCGACGCTTGAAGGATAGTGATTGGCGGGGCGGCGCGAAAGCCAGAGTGGCGACAGGGGCGCTTCAGCTCCCGTCCCAGCTCCGGAAGCTCGCGACCTGCGCCATCAGCCAGCGGTTGAGCTCGCCGGGCGGCATCTGCTCGCCCTGCACGGTTTGCAGCACGGCGTCCTGGTGCTGTCGAACCGAGGCGTGATCGCCGAGGTCGGGCTCGCGCACGGCGTTGGCTTTCATTGCGGCGATGTCGGTGAGCGCGAAAAACCACTGCACGTGCTCGGACCAACAGGCGCCCTGCGCGGGCGCGAGCGCTTCGACCGCGTCTTCGAAGCCGACGCTGCCATCGACGCTGGCGAAGTGCGGGATCTGACCGCTGCGATAGACTTGGGCCAGGGCCGCGCGCAGCAGAAACATGGGTCGCAGATCGGGTTTGCCGCCGGCCCAGCCCTCGCGCATGCCCTGCAGCAGTGCCGAAAAGAGCACGCTCAGAACCTGCTGCGGGCTCGCGTCCGACGCCGCATTGGTCGGCCAGGTGAGCACATTCCGCGCGGCGTTGCTCTGGACCCGCTCGAAGCGCTCCAGGTGGCTCCAGTGGTTTTCGGCGAAGAAGGGGTCTTTCAGGGCGCGCTGGTCCGGCAGGGCGTCGGATGCGTTCACCGGGGCGAATTGGGATCCGATGGCGCCTTCACCCTGGTCGACGATGATGTTGGCCGCGTCGTCGAAGCTGCTCGGATTGATGAGCCCGGTATGGTCATACCAGAGGCTGAACAGGCCATTGGCGAGCTGGGGCGCGCCAGCGTTCATGGCGCCGCGGAAGCGATCGGCCAGCTGCACGATGACCGAGTAGAGCGCGCCGATGGAGGGATAGGCCGGTTGGCCGTTCAGGGTGTCGATGGTGCCGTAGGCCGGCACATCCGGCGCCTCGGGGGCCAAGTTGCCGGAGGCGTAGTCGTCGGGGGTCTCGACGGCGACCATCACAGCGACCACGTCCGGGTCGGTGACCTTGCCGAGTTTCACTGTGAGTCCAGACGGCTGCGGATGGATGTAGGGGATGCCGCCGTCGTAGCGGGGCCAATCCAGGCGCGGTACCTGGCCGAAGATGCGCGTGAGGTTACCTGCGAGCTGCAGGTGATACATCTCCTGAAGCGCGACCGATAGGACCAGGCGCGTGACCGTCGAGTCGTGCTGACGACCCTGGAGCTTGTCGCGCAGGGGTGCGGGCAACGGGACCGAAGAGCGGTCCTCGCGGATCGAGGCGAGCGCTGTCAGGTACAGCGGAAGCGTCCATAGCTCGAGGTTGCAGGCGGCCTGCAGCAGCTCGTGAAGGTCCTCGAGGGTACCCTCGGTGATGGGCTTTTGCTCCAGGCTTGCGCGCAGATGGGTGTCGTTCATGGAGCGTTCCGCCGGCTCATGGCTTACAACCGCCCTTCATCCAGTCGAAGTACAGCTGGAGTTCTGCTGCGGTGAACATGGGGAAGGGGGGCGGTGGCATGGCGTTGCCCGCATTCGACAGCCGCCCCCAGATGATCTCGGCGTTGCCCTTGACGGCTTCGTAGTTCGTCAGGTCGAAACGCCACATCATCGCCGATGCGAAGGGCGCGAAGAGCGGCTTGATGTCGCGCTCGAACGATAGCGCCTGTTCGCCACCTCGTTGTGTCCCCGCCAGGGGAGTGCCCTTGGCCTCGCGATCTCGCACACTGCGTCTCATGGGCACTCCCTGTCGAGCGTGTAGATGCGCAGACTGCCCCCGGAGGCGCCGAACATCAGCGAGCCGGTGACGACCCAGTCGCCGCAAATCGCCGGCCCCAGGCAGTAGCCATAGCCCCCGTTCATGCCGCCGGTCTCCATGCCGCCGAGCAGGTCCTGCCACAGCAGGCGGCCGTCGTGCACGGAGAAGGCATAGAGGGCCAGGCGTGAGGTCGTCATGAAGACGACGTCGTTGGCCACCGCCGGCAGCGCCAGGCCCGACTCCTTTTCCAGGGTGTACAGGGGCGGTCGGCCGTGCACGTAGCGGCGGGGATCGCCATCATCCAGGGGCCAGGCGTCGGCGAGGCCGTCGACGTGCAGCGCGCGGATGAAGGGGGTCGAGGCCGAGTCGATGCCCGGGGCGCTGGGGTGGTAGTTGTTGCCGCCGAGCCCCATGAACAGGCGCTGTAGCTCCGGGTGAAACGCGGCGGTGCTGTAGGTGCCGCAGTAGTTTTCGCCCTGGGTTTCGTTCGATTCGCGATTGGTAATCGTCGGGTTGATCGCGTTGGGGTCGACCCAGGCCGGCGGATGCACGTCGACGGTGGGGATCTGCCCGCCGTCGTTGTAGCGCGGCAGTAGCTGCGTCCAGTCGATCACCTCGAGGGATTCGGCGCACATGGTCATGAAGGCGCCGTTTTTGCAGCCCAGGCTCAAAAGCAAGCGGCCGCCCTTGTCGCGGAAGATCGTCGGCGAGCCGCCCACGTCCACGTCGATGTCGGAGCTGCGGTAGCTGCTTTCGGCGGGGAACTGGCGGAAGCCGCGGAACTCGCCACTGCTGGCGTCCAGGGCCAGCACGCCGTTCGAGTAGGGCACGGTGGGCAAGGCGCCGTCGGGCACGGGGTTGCCCGTGGGGCAGTAGATGCGGTCGAACTCGTGACTGTAGGCGATGGAGCCCCAGACCGAGCAGCCCATGGTGGTCGGCTTGCCGTGGAAGACCGTGAAGGGCGCGCCCGGGATGTCCCGTACGGCGCTGATGGGAAGCTCGTTGACGGCGTTGTCGCGATGGGCCTCGAATTTGTTGGTGCAGTAGATCCACTTCACATCGCCGCTCTGCAGATCGAGGCAGACGACGAATGAACTCATGAAGGGGTTTTCTCCTTCGCCGATGCCGAGCCAGACGCGGCCGTTTGCCACCACCGGCGACGACCAGCCTGCTGCAGGCGGGTAGCCCTGGTCGACGCCGAGCACGTTGGTGACGGGCTGGCCGTGTTTGGGGTCGGCGTTGCGCAGATCGACCACCCATTGCTCCGACAGGTCGTCGGCGCTCAGGCAGTAGACCTTGCCGTTGAAGGCGGCGAAGACCACCTTGCCGTCGCGCACCGCCGGCGTGCAGCCCATGCCGCAGAAGCCGTGGGTGTCGCGTTCGTCGGCCTCGATGGCCCAGCTGTAGCGGGCGACGACTTCGCCGCTCTTGCAACAGACCTTGAAGAAGCCGCCGCCGTTTTGCTTGGCGACCGCGAGGTTATTGGCGATGCCGACGTAAACGAATCCGTCGACCACCGCGGGAGTCGAGAGGATCGGACCGCCGAGCAGAACCTCGTGCCGCAGCGCGAGATTGCGGACATTCGAAGAGTCGATGCTCGAGTCGGTGGCGAGGCCCGTGTGGGCCGCATCTCCGTGGTGCATCCACCATCCGTTGGGGGCCGAAGGATCGTTGGACATGGCGCGCTTGCTCAAGGCGCGCTTCATACCACAGGTCGCTCGACGGATGCACGAGGATGAAGTGTTTGGCTTGCTTGGCTAGCCAAAAATGGCTTGCGACTGGGTTCGTCGCTTGGGCGGCGTTGCAGGGATGCGCAGCTGCCGCGTCTGTCGAGCCAGGTCGCTCACCCCCGCCGCACCTGACGTCGATACACCGCCGGACTCTTGCCCGTCCAGCGGGTAAACGCCCGCGCCAGACTGGTGGCGCTCGCATAGCCGAGCTGCTCGGAGATCTCCTCGAGCGTGAGTTCGGTGGCGCGCAGCAGGTGCAGGGCGCGCAGTCGGCGCTCTTCCTGCAACAGGTCGGTGAAGGTCGAGCCGTGTTCGGCGAGCCGACGTTTGAGCGTGCGCGTGGACATGCCCAGGCGCGAGGCCACCTGCTCGATGTTGCGCAGGTCTTCGCCGTCGAAGAGCGCGCGGCGCACGCGTCCGGGCAGTGAACCTTCGAAGCCCAATTCGGCCAGCCGGCGCAGGCACTGCTCGCGGGCCAGGTTCAGCGCCGCCTTGTCCGGTCGCACCAGTGGCACCTCGAGCGCCGCGGCGGGCAATAGCAGCTGCGTCAGCGGTTGATCGAAGCGCGCCTCCGGCAGGACGTGAGCAAAGCGGCGAAAATAGGGCGGTTCGGGGATCTGCAGTTCCACGCTGCCGCCTGGATTACGACCGGTGAGGTCCCGGGTCATCTGCCGAAAGCCCACGAACATGCTCAAAAGCGCCACGTCGCGGATGGGCGCCATGTCGCGGTGCTCTTCGACGACGAGCGCCGCGGTTTCGCCCTCGACCCGCAGCGTCAGGCCGACCGCCGTGCTGTGGCTGGGACCGAGCTCGACCGCTTGCAGCAAGGCCTCGCCCACGGTGGCGGCGCTCATGGCGGCAAAGCCCACGAAGCCATAGGCCGAGACGTGCTTCTGCAGGCCGAGGTAGATGCCGAGGCCGGGCTCTCCCGTGAGGTCGCGGGTGCGCACGGTCAGCTCGACCAGCGTCTCGAAGGCAATGCGCACGCCGGGCTCGGCCAGCTGCGCCTCGCTCAGACCGAAGGGGCCCAGGAGTCCCTCTGGCGTGATGCCCCAGCGCTTGGCCAGCTCCACCAGCTGCAGCGCCTGCCCCGCCGGGAAACCGTCGGCTGCCCTGGCATTTGCGCCGGAGGTGTTTGCCGTGGAGTTTACGAGGTCCGACATGGCCCGAGCTGTAGGGATTTTGGCTCCCGCGGCCTTGGTGGCGGCGGGAGGCTTCGGCCTAGGTTCCTGTCATGGGACATACCACGAGATCGATCGGACTTTCGTTGTCGCTCGTCACGTCGCTGGCCTTTGGCTGTGGTGGCGACGGGGCTTCCGGGGACGGGTCGGCGGTCGTCGTCGGGGGCAGCCCGGCGGCGTCGGGCCCGGCCGGGACGTCGACGCCGGCTGCGGCGAGCGGCACCGCGACAGAAGACCCTGCGTCTGCGGGCACGCCCACGGACAACGGCGCGGCGGGCGCAGCCAGCGAGGCATCTGCGGCCGGCTCCGGCGCTGCGGTCCCGGCCGCTGGATCCGATGGGTCCACCGGCGGTGGAGAGATGACCGCCACGCCGATCGCTGAACTCCCGACGCCAGGGCCATTTCCCGAAGTCAGCGACTTCAGCCAGCCCGGTCCTTATACAAGCACCACCCTGGTCAACGTCGGTCCCGGCTCCATCTACACCGTCTACCTACCCCAGCAAGACCCACCCGACGGCGCCGGCAATCCCCTGGTGGCCTGGACCAGCGGCGGCGGCACTTCGCATGCGTTCTACACGCTGCTGCCACACCTGGCCTCCCATGGCTTCGTCGTGATTACCTCCAACACGATTCCGGGCATCGGCGGCGAGGCCCTGCTGGGGGAGGAGATCATCGCCGGCATCGATTGGGCCCTGGCGGAGCACGCCCGGGCTGGCGGCATGTTGGAGGGGCGGCTGGATACGACCAAGATCGCCTCGACCGGCTACTCCATGGGCAGCCTCGCCACGTTCATGATCGCCTCGGATCCGCGCCTGACGACCACGGTACACATCTCGGGCGGCAACATGGTGCCCGAGCGCGTTCAAAACCTGCATGCGCCAGCCGCCTTCATCTGCGGCATTCCGAACCCGGCCTGCACCGACCTCTTGAGCGCCAGCTGCGACATCGCAGGTGCAAACTGTGAGCTAGACTTCGAGGGCGCCGACACGCAGGTCTTCTACGCCACCTTCGAAAGCGGCCACCTGGGCATCCTCACCTCCCCCTTCATGGAGCGCATCAACGCCATGACCACGGCCTGGCTGCGCCACTACCTGATGGGCGACACCACGCTTGCCCCGATGTTTTTCGGCGATGGCTGCGACTACTGCAGCGATCCGGATTGGACGGTTGAACGCAAGGGCTTCCAATGAGAGCCGAAGCCCGTCCGGGAGGTTGTGACGTGAATCTTTGCAAGCGGTACACGGTTTTCTTTGCGTCGATGGCGCAGATGCTGGCGCTCACGGCTGCGGGCTGTGGTGACGACGGCGCAGGGGGCGGCACGGCCTCCGACGGAGCGGACGAGGTTGCCGAGACCGGCGCCGACGCGGGTGGTGGCACGCAAGCAGACGCCTCGAGCGGCAGTGACGGCGATGCCACTGGCAGCGGCCTGAGCGGCGTGGTCGCAACGGCGGCCGTCGGTGAACTCACGGGCAATCCCGCCGCCGGCGTGGCCGATGAAGCGATCGACTGCGAGCAGGTGGTCTCCGACAGCGACTGCGACGACAGCCTGCGGCCGATCGTTTTCATTCACGGCACCTTCGGTTCGGCGACCGAAATCAGCAAGCCCGCGATGCTCTTTGGCAGCAACGGCTACTGCCAGGACCGCTTCGTGGCGGTGGAGTACAACTCCCTCGGCGGCACGCCCGCGGCCGACCTGGCGGCGCTGGTCGACCAGGTGCTCGAGCGCACCGGCGCCGAGCAGGTGGACCTGATGGGTCATTCCCAGGGGACGGGCCACGCCTGCACCTACTTGAGCAACCCCGACAACGCCGCCAAGGTCGCCCACTACATCAACATCTCCGGAGCCTGCGCTGGCAACGGCGTGCCGACCCTGAGCCTCTCTTCGTCCAACGACATCGGCGCCACCACCCACCACTCCAGCGGTGACAACGTCGAGCAGGTGACTCTCGGTGAAGAAGACCATGTCGCCTTGGCCGGCTCCAGGGATGCCTTTGTCGCCATGTGGCAGTACCTGATGGGCAGCGAGCCCGAGTACACCACCATCCAGTGCGGCGAGGAGCTGATCACGCTATCGGGCAAGATCGTCACCTTCGGCGACAACGTGCCCGTCGCCGACGCCGTGGCCGACTTCTTCGAGGTCGACACCCTCGAAGATCCGCGGCAGCGTCCCGAGCCCGCCTTCAGCCTGGCGGTGGCGGCGGGCGGCGCGTTCAACATTCAGGTGCGGCGGGGCGTGCGTTACGAGGTGCGCGTGCGCAAGGCCGATGGCACGCTGCTGGGTTACGGCTATCCCGGACCCTTCGAGCGCAGCAACTACCTGGCGCGCTTCCTGATCGAGTCGAGCAATCCGATTGTGGCAGCGGCCTCGACCGCGCAGGCGGTGCGTGGTCCAGACCACATGGTGCTGGTCGGGCGTTACATCGGCGGTGCATTTCGGGCCGACTGGGGCAACAGCCTGAAGATCGATGGCAAGGAAGTGCTGACCTCTGACAACGCCGGTCGCAACGCTTCGGTCGTGGGTCTGTTCATGTACGACGCCAACCAAAACGGAGAGAGCGAGCTGGGCTCGAGCTTCGCGGCCGGCTTCGTCCAGGGCACCGACGTTTTCATCGACGCCAGCGAGCCGCGTTGGGTCGAGGTCGAGTGGACCAACGAAGAGGGCCAGACCACGGAGCTCAAGATCGGCAACTGGCCCTCGAGCGAGAATCTGTCGAGTCTGACGCTGCCCTGAGCTTGCGTCGGTAGTTGAGCTCTCGCGGGTGAAGGGAGTATCGTGGGCGAGGGCGTGAAGAACGGAAACGCAACGCAGGCCGGATGCCTCCTGTCGTGAGAGATGAACTCCCTGCGAGTACTTCTGACCTCCGCCCTCGCCGCAGCGTGTCTGCCGGCCTGCGCTGCCAGGTCTTCCCGCGCGAGCACTGCACCCACGCCACCCGTGCCTGCCTGCGATCCGGGGCCCTATGCGGGGACCGAGGAGGTGCCAGTTACGCCGTCCCCTATGGACGTCATTGACGCCATGCGCGCGGCCACGGATGCGGTTCGCGCATGTGCGGAAGATCAGGGCACGGTTGTGCTGCGACTCGCCTTCACGTCCAACGGCTGTCTGCAGAGCCACGGGGTCAGGCCGCCCGGGGAGGCGGGGAGTCAGACGAACGTCCACGATATGGAGGTTTGGCGTTGCGTGGAGCGGGCGACCGCCGCGGTACGCCTCCGGCCCTTCTCGCAGGAGGTCTTCAAGGTCAGCTTCCCCTACAAGGTCGGCCCACGCTGAGGCTGCGTGGGCATTCCTCGGCGTTCGGACTTCACCTCGAGCGTTGTGTCCTGTCTCGCCCCCCCCCCCCCCCCCCCCCCCCCCCACCCCCCCCCCCCCCCCCCCCCACACCCCCCCCCCCCCCCCC
>Ga0224501_10000039_pt1 | contig 141393 bp, 146 predicted proteins | sample SF_Oct11_sed_USG_4_FD_169105 | JGI IMG/M metagenome (GOLD analysis project Ga0224501, IMG submission 169105) | Sediment microbial communities from San Francisco Bay, California, United States - SF_Oct11_sed_USGS_8_1 | ecosystem: Environmental > Aquatic > Marine > Sediment | place: USA...
TCTATGACAACCAGGTGGTCGATATTGCCGCTTCCATCAAGCCATCGGCGCGCGGCGAGCTGGAAATCACCGATGTAAACCGTATTTACATGGAGCAGGGCCAACTCAGTGTCGAGATCATGGGTCGCGGCATGGCCTGGCTCGATACCGGCACCCATGATTCGTTGCTGGAAGCCTCATCATTTATCCAGACACTGGAAAAGCGCCAGGGCCTGAAAGTAGCCTGCCCGGAAGAAATCGCCTGGCGTCACAACTGGATTGATGACGCGCAGCTCAAGGCATTGGCAGACCCGCTGATCAAGAACGGTTATGGCCAGTACCTGATGAACCTGCTCAAGCGCGATATTCTCTGAGGCGGCCATGAACATCATCGAAACACCGTTACCCGGCGTACTGGTGATTGAGCCAAAAGTCTTTGGTGATACGCGCGGCTTCTTTCTTGAGAGTTACAGCGAGCAGCGTTACCGGGAAGCCGGTATCCGTGCAACCTTTGTCCAGGACAATCATTCGCGTTCGCACAAGGGTGTGTTGCGCGGCCTGCATTACCAGCTGAAACATCCGCAAGGCAAACTGGTGCGGGTAACGGATGGCGAAGTCTTTGATGTGGCCGTGGATATCCGTACCGGTTCACCCACGTTTGGTCAATGGTATGGCGTGCTGCTGTCGGCGGAGAATCATACGCAGTTTTATGTACCGCCCGGTTATGCCCACGGCTTTGTTGTCTTGTCCGAGTCGGCAGACTTTCAGTACAAGTGCACCGATTACTACCATCCCGAGGATGAAGGCATCGTGCTGTGGAATGATCCGGCACTGGCTATCGACTGGCACCTGGCGGCTATTCAGACCGAGGTCCAGTTGTCCGACAAGGACAAGGTGGCACGCATGCTCGCCGATATTCCCGTTGATCAATTGCCTGCCTGGCAACCGTCATCATGAAAATCCTGATAGCCGGCGCCAATGGCCAGGTGGGTCGGGAGTTGTGCCGGCGCAGTGCTGACCAGGGCCATGAATACATTGGCCTGGGCTCAGCCGAACTGGATATCACCAATGCCCAGGCGGTTGACGCCGCAGTGAATGCGTATCAACCGGATGTTGTGATCAATGCCGCCGCCTACACCGCCGTGGACAAGGCCGAGGACGAAGTCGACCGCGCATTTGCCGTAAATCGTGATGGCCCGGCCAACCTGGCGCGCGCCTGTCATGCCGCCGGTATCCCGCTGCTGCATATCTCCACTGATTACGTGTTTGATGGCAGCGCGACCACGCCCTACAAGGAAGAGGATCCGGTCAAGCCGCTGGGTGTTTATGGTCAAAGCAAGCTTGAAGGCGAGCAACAGGTGCAGGTCTTATGTCCGCATTCCGTTATCCTGCGCACCGCCTGGGTGTTTTCCGCCCATGGCAATAACTTTGTCAAAACCATGATCCGGCTGGCCCGCGAACGGGATGAGCTTCGCGTCGTCGCCGACCAGCACGGCTGCCCGACATCGGCAACCGGTATTGCCGACGCCCTGCTTGCCATGGCGCCGCAACTGCAGGCCGATCAAGGCAAGGCAGGCATTTATCATTTCTGCCAGCCCGAACCGACCAGCTGGCACGGTTTTGCCCAGGCCATTATGGATAGCGCCAGGCCCTATGGCGGCATCAAGGTGACTACCGTGCAGGCCATTGCCACCAGCGATTACCCCACGCGTGCAGCCAGGCCGGCCTATTCCGTACTGGATACAAAGAACGTACAAGACACCTTCGGCCTTGAGCTGCGCAACTGGCATGCCTCCCTTGAGCAGGTTATTGACGAGTTGCTTTCCTGAGTTAACCCCGTGCCCGCGTATTGGGCTACAATCGCGCACGACCAGTTATTGACCATTGCTCGCAGTCCGACCCGGGTGCCGCGAATGGTTCATCCATCTTGACCGGGTAATTGAATCGGCTATCCATGACCAGGCCAACATCATCCAACGGCATCAGCCGCTATATCAGGGGATCCAGCCTGTTTCGAACTGCCTTTGGCAGTTTCAGCCTGAAAGTCATCGCCGGTGGCGCGACCTTTGTTTCCGGCATCCTGCTGGCGCGGTTACTGGGGCCCAAGGAGTTTGGCATTTACGCCATTGTTATGGCGGCGGTGACTCTGGCTGGCTCTGTTGCCGCGTTGGGCTTGCCCATGCTGATTACCCGTGAAGTCGCCCGCTACCAGGCCAATGAACAATGGGCCTTGCTCAAAGGCGTTATGCTGACCACGCATCGGTGGACACTCACGGCGGCGGCAATCTTTGTCAGCATCGGGCTGTTGATGGTGATGGCCGACTGGCCCATCGCGGATGTCAGTTGGTCGCTCGCGGCACCGGCCTTGATTATCATCCCGTTGCTGGCGTTAACACTGGTTCGTGCCGCCAGCCTGCGTGGCTTGCACTGGGTGATTCTTGCCGATATCCCGGACTTGATGTTGCGCCCGATCCTGCTGCTGATCATTGCCGGGCTGGTATATATGCTGGTCGGCAGCGCCACGGCCGCCGAAGCCATGCAGTTGCAGGCCGTGTGTTTTGCCGTGGCCTTTGTTATTGGGCTGGTGTTCTTGCTGAAAAAAACACCCGCCGCCGTCAAGAGCGTCGCCGCGGACCATCATCATGCCCACTGGATACGTGAGGCGCAGCCGTTTTTCTGGATCGCGGTGGTATTCCTGGTGGATAGCCAGGTCGGCCTGTACCTGCTGGGCCTGCTGGCCGGGCCGGAGCAGGCGGGTATTATGCAGGTGGCCTTGCAACTGGTGACGCTGGTGGTTATTGGCCTGGCCGCGGTGAATTCGCCGCTGCAACCGCGGCTGTCCGCGGCCTTGGCCCGGCAAAAAACAGACGAGGCGCAAAAACTGCTCACCGAGGCGGCTCGGCTCGGCACCGGTGTTGCCACCGTCGCCGCCCTGGTGCTGATTCCGTTTGCACCGCAAATTGTTGCCCTGTTCGGGCCGGAGTACCAGGAGGCAGCCAATGTGTTGCGCATTGTCGTGCTCGGTCAGTTGATTAACGCCATGGCCGGTTCTTGCGGCATTACACTCAACGCCGGCGGCTACCAGTCTATTACCTTGCTGGGTGTCATTGTTGCCCTGATCGTCAATTCCATCCTGTGCTGGCTGCTCATCCCCCACTGGCAGGCACTGGGTGCTGCCGTCGCTCTCAGTGCCAGCCTGCTGGTATGGAATGTCATGCTGGCGGTGGCGGCCAGGCGCAAACTGGGCCTCTATACACCAATACGTTTCTCCTGATAGGCGCATCAAAACGCACAGGCCACGCACTCAATTCGGCTAATTCCAAATTTATACTGGGCTAATCGACACTTCCTTCGTGGAAAAGAAACCCCGATCGGATATAATCCCCGCCATAATAATCAGCCGAACCATAACTCGGGGCCAAGTACCCCGGCTCGGCATGACGCGGGGATACACCTACACCGAAGTGACTACCAAAATAAGGGGGGGTAGCGCGATGTATCCAGGGGTGACAGCCAACATGTTGCTGGCGCTGGTGATGACCTGCGCCTTTATTCTTGCCTTGCGCCCGGTGGCGCACCGCTTTGGCCTGCTCGATATTCCGCAAGGGCACAAAACCCATAGCCAGCACACGCCGCTGGTCGGCGGCATCGCTATTTACACCAGCCTGGCCATCCTGGTGCTGCTGGCTGAAAGCGGTGTTGCCGCCCTCGAAGGGCTGCGCCCGTTTGCGTGGTTGGTGCTGTTTTCCGGTGCCTTGGTGCTGTCCGGCGCTATTGATGATTACCGCCACTTGTCGGTAGCGGTACGGTTCCCGATCCAGATTGCCGTGGCCACGGGCCTGTGCCTGGCCACCGGCACCCAAATCAATGATCTTGGTTACCTGCTTTATGACGGCGTGTTTGTGCTCGGTATTGCTGCCTTGCCGTTCACGGTATTTGCCATGGTCGGCGCCATCAATGCACTGAACATGACCGATGGTCTCGATGGCCTTGCCGGCAGCCTGGTACTGATAACACTGCTGGCCCTGGCTGCTATCGCTGGCCTGGGTGGTGATACGCAATCGTTGACCTTTCTGCTGACATTGGCCGCCGCCGTAACAGGTTTCCTGTTATTCAATGCCCGCTTACCGGGACGGCATCATGCGCACGTATTCCTGGGCGATGCCGGCAGCATGATGCTGGGCCTGGTGATCTGTTATTTCCTGGTGACATTCTCCCAGGGAGAGAATCGCCTGATGAGCCCGGTGACGGCACTGTGGGTATTTGCCATGCCGTTGCTCGATACCTTCGGCGTCATGATACGTCGCAAGCAGGCCGGCAGGCCGGTATGGGAGCCGGCCCGTGATCATCTGCATCACCGGTTATTGCGTCGCGGCTTTACCATCGGCCAGACCGTTGCCATTATCGCCGCACTGCAATGCTTGCTGAGTGGCATGGGTGTCGTCGGAAACTATTATTCATTGCCGGATTACCTTTTGTTTTACGGTTGGATCACATTATTCGTTATTGCCAATTATGGACCAAGGTATTGGAGGCGGCCCATGAGTAATACCAAGTTTGGACAGACCTTGGATTCATAGGAAGCAACCGGCAAGTGTTTGCAGTCCCCGCATATGCCTGAGCTAACGAACATCCCCATCGACAGAAATTAGGCATCTGCAACCTATATATCTGTTGTTATCGACATGAGGAATAATTTTGAACTGAATGGGTATTATGACGGAAAAAGTACAACCGATTTTCATTATGTCCCTGCCGAGAACTGGGTCCACTCTGTTACAAAGGATTCTGTCTTTGCATCCGAAAATAAGCTCGACATCGGAAGCGTGGATTCTTCTGCCGCTTTTGTATTCTTTTGAATACGATGGGGTAGTCAGTGAGTATTGGCATCGAACCGCTGTAGATGCAATATCAGATTTTGTTGAGAAACTCCCAAACAAAGACGCTGATTTTAAAAGCGCCATAAGGTCTTTTTCGCTAGAGCTCTATGGCGCAGCGTCAGAAAAGGATTCGAGATATTTCATAGACAAGACACCGCGATATCATGTGATGGCGAAACGAATAATGGAGATATTCCCAGATGCGAAGATTATTTTTCTTTGGCGTAATCCACTTGCCGTAGTATCTTCATTGATCAGCACATTTGGACACGGCATATGGAACGTCAATTATTTTAAAATCGATCTTTTTAAAGGCCTGATAGCGCTGATGGATGCATTTAAAGATAATAGTCACCGATCGTTGTCGGTAAATTATGAAAAGTTAATCAGCAACCCAGAAGAGTGTTTATCAAGAATATTTTCATATCTGGACCTGGATGTAGTTGATATAAAATCCATAAATTTGAAAGATGCTGTCTTTCAAGGAAAGATGGGGGATCCTACTGGAACTAAAAATTATGGCGAAATTACATCTTTGCCGCTGAACAAGTGGAAGAGTGTTTTAAGGAGTCCGATAAGAAAGTGGTGGTGTAAGCGCTATATTAAGGAAATTGGAGCAAGTCGATGGGAGTTAATTGGATATCAACAGAAAGATCTTCTTGAAAGTATTGAAGGAATATCTACTTCTTACGGTATACGCGGTATTTGCGAGGACGCTATCAGGCATTTGTATGGAAATATCTTACCGATGATTTCTTCCGTAAACGTTAAAGCAAAATTCAAGAAGAATAAAAAAGTCATCTATCCGTATTATTGATCCACATGGTTATTTAATTGTATGCATAAATATGCAGACCTGTTTCAAACTATATTATTAGTAGCACTATCTGGAAATATGGCGATAGTGGCGTCTGACCGTATTGAATATTCTCTAGTTCTTGGATTTGCGTACTTTCTGTTTCAATTCTTAAAAAGACGGGAGAACCGGATTGAAGTAAGACCAATGATCGTGATCACTTTATTTTCAATACTTCTGATAATTCAATATGTATTAGTTCCAGAAAGTCTTATTTTATCGTCATCAGGGTTTATTCTGAAGTTATGTATCGCTTATCTTGCGATAATTGTTATTAAAGATTTTCCTTTGAAGTATGTTCATGCGATTTTCTTTCTATCCATCATATCGCTCTTTATTTTCACCGTTGACTTAGGATTCCAGAATATTGGAATAGATATTCGCCCATATTTTATTTGGATGAGCGAGATAATTGCTGTAGAAGACTACGGGGTGCAGTCTCGTATAAATATTGGAATACACAATTTTCAGACTGGGGATAATATTGATAGGAACGCCGGATTTTTTTGGGAGCCTGGCGCGTATTCCGGGTACATTATTCTGGCGCTTATTTTTCTATCGGCATGCAGGGATAGAGTCACAGCAAAATCCTTTTGGACAATGTTTCTTATTCTAGTTCTTGCTCTTTTTTCGACGAAATCGACTACAGGTTTAGTCATTTTCCCGCTTGTTGTTGTATTGTTGTTGAATGTCGGGAGTGGCACAAAACGAAATATCTATATAAATGTTTTGGCGATATCTATTTTGATATCGGTTAGTGTTGTAATGTTTGGGGTAATATTTAGCATGGATTTTGTAGGAGACAAGTTGCAAGAGTTGTATGGACGAGCATTTTACCAGGAAGCTGGATGGCATCTTAGTCGATTTGGATCAGTAATGTTCGATTGGGATCATATTCTTGTTCACCCGTTTGTAGGGTGGGGATTTGGAAGTGTCGAGCATTATACGATGTATACCGATCTGACTAGATATGAGGTAGGCAATGGAGCGTCCGGATTTGTTCGGCAAACGGGATTCTTAGGAGCTGCAATATACGTTATTTTCGCATACATCGGCCTCCTTTCAATATTTAGAAAAACATGGAAAGCAATCTACTCAATGTCTTTAGTGATATTGACATTAAACGGTGAATACTTCCTATCGTACCCAATTTTTCTAGCTCTGATGTTCTTGAATAATCAGAAATATTATCCAATCCAGCGCGGGAATTACAGTTCACGATCCAATCTGGTAATGCGTAAAGGCGAGGGTCGATAGTGGCGAAGATATCAATAGTAACTCCTAGTTATAATATGGCGGACTTCATAGAGACAACTCTTCTGTCAGTTATAACTCAAAATAATGTAGATTTGGAATATATAGTTGTAGATGGCATGTCTACCGATAAAACCAGCAAAATCCTGGATCAATATGGGAAATCTATTAGCCATGTAATCTGCGAAGAGGACGAGGGTCAGTATTATGCGATCAAAAATGGTTTTTCCATATCTACCGGAGAAATAATGGGCTGGATAAACGCCGATGATATCTATATGCCTTGGACGCTTTCTGTAGTATCGGAGATATTTGATAGTCACGATGATGTAGATTGGATTATAGGCAATCCTGGGTTTATAAATGAAAGAGGGCAATACATTGCCGTCCACGGAAAGCTCGCGTCGTATCCAAGGCAATATATCCAAAATGGATGGTATAGGCAGCATTTGGCTGGATATCTTCAGCAAGAAAGCATGTTTTGGAGAAGGCGGTTATGGGAGAAGGCAGGTGGTTTGGACCTTTCCCTAAACCTGGCAGCGGACTTCAAACTGTGGGTCAATTTCGCAAAATACGCGGATCTGTTTCCTGTAAATATCCCTCTTGCAGCATTTAGAAAGAGACCAGGACAACAGCGATCGTCGCTTCACAGCAATAAATACAACGAAGAAGTCTTCTCTGTGTGCAAGGATCTACCGCCTCCCCCGTTGTTGTGGAACAAATTGTCATCTCTCGGAAAAGTGCATAGCAGTGTAGCGAGAGCTATAAAATTTCATAAAACAAGAATTTTGTCATATTCAGATATCCGTCAGTCATGGGTTAAAGAGAGTATGCGATTATCGATATCAAGAGTTCATATGACTAATTTGATTTTAGAGTATATGAAACAAAGTTAATTGACGGCAACGACAGGAATTAATTCGTGAATACGATCGAAGAGAAGAAAATCGGATTTGGTGACCTGATAAGAATTAGAAGCCAGGAGGATTTCAGTAATTTTCTTATTGGGCTCGCAGTGGAACAGTATTGCTCTTGGAGAAAAAAAAACAACGAGCCATTGGGCAAGGTTTTAGCCATCTGTGCGACTAATAGGGAGGCTATCATGCTTCCCAAGTTTCCATTTGACAAAATTGTGCTCACAGGAATACATGATCAAACGGAAAATCTTCGCCCATACCTAGATAGAGATCACCGTGTAGAATATAGAGTTGAAAACGCAGAAAAATTATCTTTCGAAAATGCGGAGTATGATCTTGTGTTTTGTAAGTCCGGATTGCATCATCTCGCGCGTCCGGTTCAGGGTTTATACGAGATGCTCCGAGTTTGTAATTCAGCAGCAATATTTATTGAGCCATTTGAAACACCGTTAAGCAACGTTTTGGATAGATTAAATCTTAGATCAAAATATGAGCGACAAGACGATATGAACATTGAGGGACGGGACAACTATGTTTTTCGGTGGCAGAGGCGATTGCTCGAGCAACTCCTAAATAGTTATTATCTTGAGTCAGGTTATAAGTTGGATATTGTACGTGGCTGGATGAGTAGCCGGTACAATGCACACGATAATGGAATAGTTCGTATGGCATCCTCCGTAGCAGGGTTTCTTGCATCGAATTTACCAGGATGTGGTGGGAATCAGATTATTTGCACGATAAATCCTGGTATGAATTTGCCGCCGAACTAACAACAACATAATTTTCGACGCCGGCTACATAAAAGAGGAAATATAGTTTTGGATGCTTCAAGATACTATCGTATAAGAAGAAGAGTAAGAAAAACTGTTCAATATTTCGTTATGAGGAATATTGCCCCGTTAACGCCACATCAATTACGTGCGTATAGGGCGTCTCCAAGGGTGTTCGCCAACAGTATACCTAAGGCGGGTACAAATCTCTTGAGCCGATTGCTTAAAATGATGCCGAATGTTGTTCCAGCATGGACGTATCACATTGACGAGACAATGGATGGGGCGTTTAGACAACTACGTAGCGGTAAGAGAGGGCAGATAATCACGGCTCACATGCCTTGGACTCAGAAGCTGGCAGAAGTCTTGGAGGAGGAGCAATACAAAAAGGTTTTCATAGTGCGTGATATGCGAGATGTGATCGTGTCCGGATTACATTATGTTACAAAGAAGGATAGGTCGCATCCTCTTCATGCTTATATGAAGTCATTGCCAGACGATGATTCGAGATTAACATCGCTGATAAAAGGCGTCGATGCAGCGTACTACCCAAATCAGATAAAACCAGATAGTTGGTATAATGATTCTTATCGGTCCTTTATTCCTTGGATTGATGATTCGGACTGTTGTCTTCTTCGGTTTGAGGATTTAATTGGTGAACAAGGGGGTGGGTCTGGCGGCGTGCAAGCACAACAAATCAGTAAGCTGGCTGCTCATTTAGGTATTGATCTAGATCGTAACGAGGTAACGAAAATCTCCGCCAATTTGTTTTCTAGCTCATCTAGAACGTTTAGAAAAGGCCAGATAGGAGATTGGGTTTATCATTTCAGTGATTTCCATAAAGAGATATTCAAAGAGTATTACGGTGAGCTACTAATAAGGCTCGGATATGAGGAAGATGGGAATTGGTAGATATAGTGAAACACATTTATCGTAGTCAATTTCTGTAGAAATGGTGGTAGTAAGTTATAAAGTTAGTATCACAAAGAGTTCCTACTGGGAATATTAATTGTGTGTTGTTTAGTGAACGCTATATGGCAATAGTATATACGCATGGCAACGTAGATTTGTTATAAGCAAGAATACCGTTAAAAGGTTAGTGTGTGGATATAGTCGAAGTGATGTCTTACAACGTTTTTTGCGGAAAGCTCTCAGACGTTAAATGGGGCACGGTCAAAGTTATCAATACAATAAACGCGCATTCATTCAATATCGCGAGGTGCGATGGTGTATTTCAAGCCGCGTTGCAACAAAGTGATGTCCTGTTGCCAGATGGATCGGGAATAGTGTTGGCAGCATGGCTTTTAAAATCCACGAAAATAAATCGTATTACCGGGATGGATGTATATTTTCATCTTTTGGAGCGTCTAAATAGGACAGGGGGGCGTGTATTTTTTCTTGGGTCCACCGACAATACTTTGCATAGAATATGTGAACGGTTTCAGAAGGATTATAAAAATGTGTCGGTTGGTGTATTTTCTCCGCCCTTTGCTGATAGTTTTAGCGAAAGTCAAAATCACGAAATACTTGAGAAAATAAACATTTTCAAGCCAGATATTTTGTTTGTTGGAATGACTGCGCCCAAACAGGAGAAATGGGTATTTCTTCATCAGCACAGTATTGACGCAAAATTGGTAGTAAGTATTGGGGCGGTATTTGATTTCTATTCTGGTACAGTGAGCAGGGCACCAAAAATTATGGCCAAACTTGGTTTAGAGTGGCTGTTTAGATCCATAAAAGAACCAAGAAGACTTGGGTACCGGAACGCAACCGCTATACCAAAGTTCCTTTTTGCGATTTTGCGACATAAATTATCCGGGAAGCAGTGTTAGCAGGAGAAGGGTGTGAGAATTGTATTTATTACCCAGGAAGAACCGTTTTACTTGGCTGCACAAATCGAATATTTGCTGAGTAACGTAGTGCAGAAGGCTCAAATCGTCGGTTGTGTCCTAACATCAGTCTCACCATTTGGAAAGAATGAAGGATTTATCCTAAAGGTAATTAGAACAATAAAAATATTCGGCCCCAGATTTTTTCTTAGATATGCAATGTTATTCGTGGAAAAACGTTGGAAAAGGGGGGCGAGGGTTAAAGATGTATTTAGTAAATACTGCGTTCCGATAATAGAGCCAGAAGGATCAATCAATGACTCTCGCATACTGAACCATATAGTGCAATTTAAACCGGACCTAATAATATCCATAGCTGGAAATCAAATATTTCGAAAGCCACTATTGGATTTGGCACCAAAAGGTTGCCTCAATTTGCATACGGCGTTGCTGCCAAAATATCGTGGACTTATGCCTTCGTTCTGGGTTCTAAAAAATGACGAGAAAGAAACCGGAGTATCGGTTTTCTTCATGGACGAAGGTATCGATAGCGGTCCTATTGTTGTGCAAAAACGAGTTAATATTGGAAATAGGACTCAGCAAGAATTGATACGGCATACCAAGCGCATAGGAATGGACGCAATACTGGAAGCAATCGACTTAATTGAGCAAGACAAAGTAGTGTTGATGGAGAATCGGGACGAAGATATGAGCTACTACTCATTCCCGACCAGGCAAGACGTCAAGGAGTTCTATGCCAAGGGCAAGCGTTTCTTCTGATGAAAATTCTCACCTTTGATATAGAAGAGTGGTTCCATATTCTGGATAACGTCAGCACCAGGAGCGAAAACGAGTGGCGTAACTACCCGTCGCGTATACATGGCAACATGGATCGTATCCTGAGTCTGCTGGAGAAGAATCAACAACGTGGTACATTTTTTTGTCTTGGCTGGATTGCAGAAAAATATCCAGAAGTGATACGGCAGATTGTCGATGCCGGTCATGATATTGGCTCCCACTCCACCATGCACCAACTCGCCTATGATCAGTCTCGTCAGGAATACAAGAAGGACCTGGAGCGTTCAATCAAAGTGCTGGAGGATATTACCGGCCAGTCAGTACGATACTATCGGGCACCGGGGTTTTCTATCACTACCGAGAACCTTTGGGCATTTGAGGAGCTGGCTTCCCACGGTATTGAGCTGGATTGTTCTGTGTTTCCCGGTAACCATGGGCACGGCGGGATCCCTCGTTACTCGCACGCTCTGCCATCGATCATTGAATATCAAGGCATATCAATGAAGTCGCTGCCGATTAATTCGGTAAAACTGTTTGGCGTAAACATTATATTTTCCGGCGGCGGCTATTTCAGGATTGCGCCATTATGGTTGTTAGATCGATGGTTCCGGCAATCAGGGTACGTCATGACCTATTTCCACCCGCGTGATTTTGATGCCGCTCAACCGGTAGTGCCCGGGCTTTCTATGATGCGAAAGTTCAAGTCCTATGTCGGCCTTGGCGGGTCGTTGCGCAAACTGGAAACATTGTTGACCCGTTTTGATTTTTGCACGGTGTCTGAGGCCGAGGCTCGAACCGATTGGGCGGGGGCGCCGAGAGTCAGGCTTGGATAGCGCTATACACTGTTTTGCAAACCCCCATTCAAGGCGATATAGTCCGGGAATAATCATAAAGCACGAGATTGGCCGCGAGGCCATGCAGGGTGTGCACACATAAGAAGAAGGCAGAAATGCCGCGCGACGCAGGGCTAATAATGACAATTTACCGATCGGGGCCAGTTGATGACATTGCCACTGAAAACACCGGTATGGTCGCGCCTGCTGCAGGAGCAGCGCGCGCTCGCCACTACCCGGATTGCGTCTCTATTCCAGGATGATCCTGATCGTTTTGCGCGGTTTTCGCGTCAGTTAGACGGCTTACTGTTCGATTTTTCCAAGAATCCCATCACCCAGCCTGTTTTTGATGCCTTGATCGAGCTGGCGGAATCCAATGGTTTGCGCGCGGCCCGGGAGTCACTGTTTGGTGGCGGCATCGTGAATCCTTCCGAAAACCGTTCGGCCATGCATGTTGCCTTGCGCGCGCCTATGTCCGGGGATCATGGGCTCGATGCGGTCGCGGTCAACGGCAAGCCGGTGCTGGTCGAGGTAGAGCGAGTTCGTACGCGCATGGCGGAACTGGCCCATGCCGTCCATTCCGGTAGCTGGCTGGGCTATACCGGCAAGCGTATTACCGATGTCGTGAATATCGGCATCGGCGGTTCGGAGCTGGGACCCAAAACCGTGTTGGAAGCACTGGAGCCATTCTGGGTGCCGGGCATTACGCCGCACTTTATTTCCAACCTCGATTGCAGCCAGCTTCATCACGCGCTGGCGGGTCTGAACCCGGAAACCACGTTGTTTATTGTTTCCTCCAAATCCTTTACCACCCAGGAGACCATGTCGAACTGGCGCCTGGCGAGACGATGGTTTGTCGACCAGGCGGGTGAAGCCGCCCTGGTGCATCATGCCCTGGCGGCCACCGCCAATGTTAAGGAGGCCGTGGGTGCCGGCTTTGCGCCGGGCAATATATTTGAATTCTGGGACTGGGTAGGCGGTCGTTATTCGTTGTGGTCATCGGTCGGCCTGATCGTTGCCCTGACCGTTGGCTATGATCATTTCGCCGCCTTGCTGGACGGCGCCCATCGCATGGATCGGCATTTTCTTGAGACGCCGTTTGAAAACAACCTGCCGATCTTGCTGGCCCTGGTAGGCATCTGGAATCGCAATTTCATGCATTACGACTCCAAGGCCATCCTGCCCTATGACTATGCCTTGCGTTCACTGCACGCCCACTTGCAACAGGTCGATATGGAGAGCAATGGCAAAAACGTCGATGTGGAAGGCAACGCCGTGTCCTGCCAGACCGGGCCGATATTGTGGGGTGGTGCCGGTTCCAACGGACAGCACGCGTTTTTCCAGTACCTGCACCAGGGTACATCGACGGTGCCGGTGGATTTTATTTGTGCCATTAATGATACCGGTCATGAATCCGAAACCCGCAAGCACCTGGTTGCCAGCATGATTGCGCAGTCCGAAGCCCTGATGGAAGTGGCTGATGACCCGGGCCTGTTCCGCAAGGGCAAGGAAGCGTTTATGCAGTACAACGGCAATACACCATCCAATGCCATCATGCTGGATGAACTGAGTCCGCGGAACCTGGGCATGTTGTTGGCCATGTATGAACACGCCATTTTTACCCAGGCCGCCATCTGGAATATCAATCCATTCGATCAATGGGGCGTCGATATCGGCAAGAAACTGGCCGGCAAACTCTGGAGCGAGCTGGATGCCGGTGAAATCAGTGGTGAGCATGATTCGTCGACAGTTGGCTTGTCGCAATTTTTCCTGAAGCATTTTCGAAACGGCAACGGCAACTGATCGTGCCGTGTCCGTTGACCGTGGCGCACGTGCTTATCTTGAAAATCAAAAGCGTTGTACTTGATTCATACTTTAGTGGGTGACCAAAACTAATTTTTACTATACTCTCCAGATAAAAATTGTTGATAATAAAAACAATGCAGCAAGGAGAGGAGCATGGCAACAGGGGTGGTCGCCGGAAAGTGCCCGGCTTGTGAGGGTGGTGTGACGGCGCGCAAGCGCCGTGAAGACTGGATGCGCTGGATTCCTGCATCCAGGGTATTTGAGTGTAAAAGCTGTGGCGCAAGGTACCTTATTATATTGAATCTGCTACGTTTTCCGTTATCATAGCCCCACCATAAATAGCCTTATAAAACAGAAATTTAGTGTTTCGTAACATCCTGATTGTATGCGTCGGCAATATCTGTCGCAGTCCCATAGGCGAGTACCTGATGCGCGAGCGTGCGCTGGAGGCCGGTCAGGACGCGGTGCGGGTGTCGTCCGCAGGGCTGGGGGCGCTGGTGGATCATGGCGCGGAGCCCAATGCCGTGCAGGTGGCCGCCGGTCTCGGGCTGGATCTTGGGCCACACAAGGCCCGGCAGCTGGATGATGCCATGCTCCGCGAGAGCGACCTGGTCCTGGTCATGGAGCGCTGGCAGCAGCAGGAAATCGAACGAAAATACCCGTTTGCCCGGGGTCGCGTGCATCTGTTGGGCAAGTGGAATGAGCTGGAAATAGAAGATCCGTATAAAAAGCCGTTGCCGTTTTTTGAAAAAACCTGTGACGACATCGAAGAGTGCATCGGCCTGTGGTGTGAGAAGTTATGGAAAACCGTGTAATAGAATCAAGCCTTGATCCCGGGATGACTGGCATGTCATTGACTGCCGTATCCCGTCGTTTGGCCGTGCTGCTGTCCGTGGCCGTGCTCAGCGGTTGTATGCTGGCCCCCGGCCTGCACCTGTCCAGCACCGATTTCGATGGCGACGCACCGGCCGAGGAAAAGGCCCTGGCGGATCAGTCGCCGGAACTCGAAGTGGCATTGGTGCCAGTGACCCCGGCGCTGGTTCGACGCCAGGCCACCGAGCTGTCACAGCAACCCGGTGTTGCCGTCTCCTTGTCGGACCCGACGCCCCATATTTACCGGGTTGGGCCGCAGGATGTGTTGAGTATCATCGTTTGGGAGCACCCCGAGCTGACCATTCCCGCCGGCGGCGAGCGCCCGGTGGAGAAAGCCGGGCACCAGGTGAATAACGATGGCCAGATTTTTTATCCTTATGTCGGCCTGGTGCATGTTGCCGGCAAGACCACCGATCAAATCCGTACCGAGCTAACCCGGCAACTGTCGCGATTCATCAAGCGCCCGCAGCTCGATGTACGCGTAGTCGCCTTTAACAGCCAGAAGGTCTATGTCAGCGGCCAGGTCAAGCAGCCGGGCAACCTGCCGATCAGCGATGTACCCCTGCACGTGGCCGATGCCGTAAATGCTGCCGGTGGCGCCTTGCCCACGGGCGATGTCTCACGCGTGGTGTTATCCCGCGATGGCAAGAAGCAGTTATTGAACCTGGTCGCGTTGTACAGTTTTGGTGATGTCAGCCAGAACCTGTTGATGCGCAGCGGTGATTTGTTATACGTGCCGGAGAACAATACCAACAAGGTGTATGTCATGGGTGAAGTAAAAAAACCCGCCGCCTTGCCGTTGTTTGATGGCCGCATGACCCTGGCCGAAGCCTTGAGCACCGGTGGTATTGATCAAAATGCCGCTGCCGGGCGCGTGTACATTTTACGTCGTAATGGCGAGGGCGCGTTGGCCTACCATCTTGATGCCAGCGAGCCGGATGCGTTGATATTGGCAACAGCATTTCAGTTGAAGCCGCTGGATGTGGTGTTTGTGTCTACAGCCGGTGTCAGTCGCTGGAACCGCGTGATGTCACAATTATTGCCGACAGCGCAAACCCTGTGGACCCTGGACAGGCTCGATCCAGCGAATACTCAATAGTTTTATGCAAGCTGTTTGGCAGCGCCCGGGGTCAGAAGTAGGCCGGAACTAGAGCGCCCGGGGTCCAAGTAGGGTGGAACTAGAACGCCCGGGGTCAGACCAAGGGAGCTGATGACATCAGCGAGTCTGCTCTGACCCCTGATGAAACGATTTGAAGCGGTGAACAAACAACGCCGTTAGAACGCCCGGGGTCAGACCAAGGGAGCTGATGACATCAGCGAGTCTGCTCTGACCCCTGATGATGCGGAAACAACACCAAAGCGGTAAGGGATACATGAACGACGTACAGCAGACACTGCCCCCAGGTAATCAGCAACCGGACTTCGTTGACGACGATACCATCGATATCAGCGAATACATCGGCATGCTCATTGAAAACCGCGTGCTCATTGGCAGCATCACCGCCGCGTGTTTTTTCCTCGCCACCTTGTATGCATTTGTTGCCACACCGATCTATCGCACCGATGCCCTGTTGCAGGTGGAGCAAGATGCCTCGCCGTTCCAGAAAATGGATGAGCTGGCCAGCATGATGGGCGCTGACGCCACGTCAGCGGTCACCGAAATTGAAATCATCAAGTCACGCAAGGTCATTGGCGGCGTCATCGACAAGCTAAACCTCACCATTGAAATCACGCCCAGGTATTTCCCCTTGTTTGGTGCATCCTCGGCGCGCGCGTTCAAGCCCAAGGTTGATGAACTTGCCGAGCCATGGTTATGGTTCGACAGCTATGCCTGGGGCGGCGAAGTGCTCGACATCGACCGGCTGAGTGTACCGCGCACGCTGGTGGAAGAGGATCTGCAATTTGTCGTCAAGGACGACAAGCACTATGCCCTGTATGCAACCGACGAACTGCTGCTTGAAGGCGAAGTCGGCGTGCCGGCTGAAAACGCCGACACCGGTGTCAGCATGTTTGTCAGCCGCATGCGCGCCCGCGCCGGTATCAGCTTTAAGGTCAGGAAGTATTCACGCACCTTGTTAATTGTCGAATTACAGAAAAAGGTCAACGTTTCGGAGAAAGGCCGCAAGACCGGCATCCTCAGCGTCAGCCTCGAAGGCAAGGATCGTGACCAGATCACCACCGTTGTAGACGAAATCACCAGGAGCTACCTGCGCCAGAATGTTGAGCGTCGTTCCGAGGAATCGGAAAAAATGCTCGAATTCATATCATCACAACTGCCTTCGCTGAAAACTGACCTGGGCGCAGCGGAGCAGGCGCTAAACCGCCATCGTGAAGACAAGGGAACGGTAGACCTGAGCTTTGAAAGCCAGAAGCTCATTGATCGTGTTGCCGATATCGAGTCGGCCATATCCAAGCTCAATATCGAAAAAGCCGAGTTGTCACAAAAACTGACTACCAGTCACCCGGTAATTATTGGCATCAACGAAAAACTGTCCAAGCTTGATGAACAACGTCGCGATATTGAAACGTCGCTGTCCAAGTTGCCGGAAACGGAACTGGAATCGGTCAAGCTCAAGCGCGATGTGACTGTTGCCAACGAGTTGTACATGTTGCTGCTCAACAAGACCCAGGAGTTGCGCGTCGCCAAGGCCGGTACCGTCGGCAGTGTACGCGTTATTGATATCGCCTTGCCGGGTGAAGAACCGGTCAAGCCGAAGAAGTTGTTGATCATGGCGGTCAGCCTGATTCTTGGTTTTATTGCCGGCATTATGGCTGCGGCCTTGCGCAAGGCGCTCAACAAGACCGTGGAAGATCCCAATGCCATTGAAAAGAACCTGGGCTATGCCATTTACGCAGAAATCCCGCAATCGCAATACCAGGAAGTGTCTGACAAGGCGCTGAAGCGCAAGAAGTCGCGTGATCGTGAACTGCTGGCGCACACCAACAAGGAAGACCCGGTAACCGAAAGCCTGCGCAGTTTGCGTACCAGTATCCAGTTTGCCCTGCTTGAAGCCACTAATAACGTGGTACTGATCTCCGGCCCGGCACCGGAAATCGGCAAGTCATTTGTATCGTGCAACTTCTCGTATGTGATGGCCGAAGCGGACAAGAAAATCCTGCTGATTGATGCCGACATGCGCAAGGGCCATTTGCATGAATACTTTGGCCTGGAGCGCAGCCCTGGCCTGTCCGAGCTTGTCAGTGGCGAAGCCAGTCTTGACAAGGTCATCCACAAGGGCGCCTTGCATCCGAACCTGGATGTCATCAGTTCCGGTGTCTATCCGCCCAATCCATCGGAGTTGCTCATGAGTCCGCGGTTTGTGGATTTCCTCGAGAAGGTCAAGCCGAACTATGATCTGATCATTTTTGATACGCCACCGATCCTGGCGGTAACCGATGCGTCTGTGCTGGCGCGCAATGCCGGCACCTGTTTCATGGTGTTGCGTTCCGGACAGCATCACATGCGCGAGATCAGCCTGGCGTTCAAGCGCTTCGAGCAAAACGGTGTGCGCATGCGTGGCGCCATATTCAACGGCGTGGAAATCGCCGCCCGTGGTTATGGCAAGAGCTACGGTTACAAGTACTACAGTTATCAGTACCGCTATAAATAAAGCCGGCACAAGGTAGCGATATAAAGGGAAGAGTTGGTCATGAAGTCATCGAATACGGTGTACCACAACGCCACGGTAACGCGTGAGCGTCGCGAGGGTCTGAACAAACACAAAGGCGCGGTATTGTGGTTCACCGGCCTGTCCGGTGCCGGCAAATCGACGCTGGCACATACAGTCGAGGAACAACTGCACCAGCGTGGTATTCGCACCTACGTGTTTGATGGCGACAATGTTCGTCATGGCCTGTGCGGCGACCTGGGTTTCAGCCTCGACGATCGCAGCGAAAACCTGCGCCGTATCGGCGAGATGACGCGCCTGTTCCTGGATGCCGGCATGGTGTCATTGACCGCGTTTATTTCACCGATGCGCGAGGATCGTGAGCGCATCCGCGGCATCGTTGGTGAGCAGGACTTTATCGAAATTTTTTGCCAGTGCGATATTTCCATTTGCGAGCAGCGTGACGTCAAGGGCCTGTACAAGCGTGCACGCGCGGGTGAAATTGCCGATTTCACCGGAATTTCCTCGCCCTACGAAGCACCGGAAAATCCCCAATTGATCGTCAATACCGGCAGTGACAGCCTCGAAGACTGCGCCGCCCAGGTAATTGGCCTGCTGCAGCAGCGTGGCATCCTGTTGTCCTGATCCGGTCCTCCTGGATTGTCGGAAAAGTGAGTGGTCGCAGACTTTACGGCCGGGACTGGGTCTTACAGGGTTGAGAACGTAGTAAGACAATCGTCTTGGTTTCTCAACAAATTCCCCAAGAATTCGGTTTCAAATTAAGCAATTAACTGTATAATGGATCGCTAATATTGTTTGCCCATCGTAGTGTGACTTGGTGACAAGAAGGGGGAAGCGAGCATGACTATGGCGGTTGACGAAATTGTAGACAGCCTGATTTCCACCGAGGACGATATTTCCAGCGCCGCCCGATCCATGAAGGCCATGGCACACCCTCTGAGGCTGAAAATCCTCTGTATTCTTGGTACCAACCGGGATATTTCGGTGCAAGACCTTGTCGACAAGGTTGGTACGTCGCAAAGCAACATTTCCCAGCATTTGTCCATACTCCGCGAAAAAGGCATTCTCACCACCCGGAAAGATGCCAACAAGGTGTATTACAGCATTGCTGATCCGGCGGTCGTGCGATTGATCGGATCGCTACGCGAAGCGTTTTGCGGTATCGCTGATTAGGCGGCGATCAGGATGGGTTTGGCGCGCCTGCGCTGAACCGGCGGCCGGCGCTTGTTGCCCGGCGTGCAAACCGATAGAGTTAGCCCCCAAAAAGTTATCGATAAACCCCGCCCGGTCGCGGAGATGCCCGGGCTCAAACCATCACAGGTAGACCCATCATGGAATTTGTTGTAGCCAATTGGTACTTGTTTGCCGCGCTGGCGCTGATTTTGTTTATGTTGTTTGGCAGTACGATCACCCTGGCCATGAACGGCATCAAGTCCGTCAATGCGTCCCAGGCGATTCAGCTGGTCAATCATGACAAGGGCGTCATGATCGATGTGTGTGAAACCGTTGAATACCAGCAGGGACATATTCCCGGCGCCGGGAATTATCCGATGAGCACGCTGGGCGCACGCCTGAAGGACCTCGAAAAACACAAGGCCAAGCCGGTCATTGTTGTATGCCGCAGCGGCAACCGTTCTGCCCGCGCCGCGGTGATGCTGAAGAAGCAGGGGTTTGGGCAAGTATATAACCTGAATGGCGGCAACATGGCCTGGCAGCGGGACAGCCTGCCCATGGAAAAGTAATCTGAAGGACAGCTTATGGCCGAAGTGACCATGTATTGTACCCATGCGTGCCCTTACTGCCGCATGGCTATTGCGCTGCTGACAAAGAAAGGCGCCGTGATTAACCGGATACAGGTGGATGAGCAGCCCGAATTGCGGGCCAGGATGACCGAAATTACCGGTCGCACCAGCGTACCGCAGATTTTTATTGGTGATCGCCATGTCGGCGGTTATACCGATATCGTGGAACTGGATATGGAGGACGAACTCGACCCGCTGTTGCAGGCTTGAGTATCAAAGTTGTTGTTTATCCTTGGCCCCGGCCAAGAGAACAGAAAATTACAATATCAGTTAAGGAATTATCATGAGTAATGAAGCCGGAGAAAACCAGGGCGATAACACGCAGGCACCGGAAGGGCCGGTATTGAGTCTTGAGCGTGTATACCTGAAAGACGTATCGTTTGAATCGCCCAACAGTCCTGACGTGTTTGCCATGCAGGGCGGCAACCCGGAAATCAGTATCCAGATCAACATGGGTCATCGGCAACTGGGTAACGAAGGTTTTTATGAAGTTGTGCTGAATATAAACGCCACCGCCAAGCTGGAAGAGAAGACCGTTTTTCTTGCCGAGGTTCAGCAGGCCGGACTGTTCATGATCAAGGGTGTGCCGGAAGAAGAATTGACGAAGGTACTGGAAATCGCCTGCCCGAATATCCTGTTGCCGTTTGTGCGCGAAGCAGTGAACGACTTTGTTACCAAGGGTGGTTTCCCGCAGTTGTTGATCAACCCGGTAAACTTCGAGGCCCTGTACATTCAGAAACAGGCCGCGCAACAGGCTCAAGCCAAGCACTAGGTTTGCTGATTAACCCGGAACCGAATACCGGGATGAAGCTGGTTGCCGCCATCAGTGTTATTGGTTGGTGAAAAGCAGGGAGGAATGCGTGACTGATCAATCACCATCTGTTGCTGTACTGGGTGCCGGTTCCTGGGGAACCGCGCTGGCCATGCTGGTTGCCCGTAACGGCTTTAACGTGACCCTGTGGGGGCACGATGCCGCGCACATGGCCATGTTGGCCCATGAGCGAAAAAACAGCCGTTATCTTCCCGGCATGACTTTTCCGGATAACCTGGAAATCAGCGATAACCTGAACGATACCGCAACGACTCACGAGAACTGGCTGGTGGTGGTTCCCAGTCATGCGTTTCGCGTGACATTGGATGCGCTGGCGCCGTTCGCCTCCGCTGATACAAGGCTGGCGTGGGCGACCAAGGGACTGGAGCCGGAAGCCAGCCGCTTGTTAAGCGATATCGTTACCGAATCCTGTCCGGGCGTGCGTTCTGCCGTGGTATCCGGCCCGACCTTTGCCAAGGAAGTGGCCATGGGTATGCCTACTGCGCTGACCGTCGCTTCAAGCGATACCGAGACCGCCGAGCATGTCGCCAACTGGCTGCGCGGTGACACCGTGCGCGTGTATACCAATTCAGATGTCATCGGCGTGCAGCTGGGTGGCGCTATCAAGAATGTCATGGCCATTGCTGCCGGCATCAGTGATGGCCTGGGATTTGGTGCCAATACCCGCGCCGCCCTGATTACCCGCGGGCTGGCGGAACTGACCCGACTTGGGGTCGCCATGGGTGGCCACGCTGAAACCTTTACTGGTCTCACCGGTGCCGGTGACCTGGTGCTGACTTGCACTGACAACTTGTCCCGCAATCGCCAGGTGGGCCTGGGCCTGGGTGCCGGCAAGTCGCTGGCAACCATTCTGTCCGAACTGGGGCAGGAGGCGGAAGGCGTCAATACCGCACGGGAGCTGCATCGCCTGGCGGCCAGGCTCGGTGTTGATATGCCCATTACCGAACAGGTGTTCCGGGTGTTGTACGAAGGTGTTTCGCCGCGCGATGCGGTGGTCGCCCTGTTGCAGCGCGACCCGAAATCCGAATAGCGTCGATTTCGGGCTGGAGCCGCTTTTCTGCCTGCCAGCAACTCTCGAGATCACCGGCATTTTTGGCCCTCAGCGGCAGCAATTTGACGTGATTTGTCAGTTGCTTGTCTGAATTTGCTTCGCTGAGCCCTGCGTCAAATTTTTGGCATTTTCCATATAAAACAACAGCTTTTGCTGGATTTGCGTAATTCATGTCTGGCAATCACCGGTTCCAGCACATATTTTGACTTTTTCTCTCTAATTATCAGTTGGTTACAAGACATTTTTTAATTGCCTTGTGAGAATCATGTCTTCCTCCGTCAAAAACCTGACTTTAATCACACAATAAAACCCTGAGTATTTCCACTGATTGAACTTTTTCAATTAGTCAAAAATTGCCAAAACTTTGGCACGGTCGTTGCTGAGCAGCCGCGTAAGCAATAAAAAGATGAATAAATCGCATAATTGACATAAACTAGTCTGCATAACCTATTGAATTATAAAGACGTTGATTCATCCTGGTCTGCGGATTTCTAAACCTGGCACAAGTATGTGGAAGAACGGGGCGCGAGGACCGAATGCCTGACGACAAAACCAATCCGGGAACATGGTGCGACACGATGAAAACTTGTTGTCGAGTTTTTGTCATGTCCACGATTATTTTTGTGGCTATGCTCGGCCAATCACCGGTATACGCTACACCCGTCTCACGCACTATCACCATTGACGGCGTAATGACCGATTGGATTGCGCCTTTCGACCTCACAACCAACCCCGGACAATTTTCCACCGATGGTGACGGCTCGGTCTGTCCTTCAACCGACCTGGATACCGGTACACCTTGCGCGGTGCTGACGCCCAGTGGTCGTGACCTGGCACGATTTGCCTACACCTGGGATACGACGAACCTGTACTTCTACGTCGAACGTGTAGCTGGCACCTCCAACTCCACCGACTGGTTCTTTTACATAGACGTGGATAACGACGGCTTGATGGAAGCCGGCGAAAAAGTATTGCGTATTGCATGGAATGGAAATACCCGCGCTACATCCCGGGAGTTGTGGGACTACGTACCGTTGTTGCCGGCTGGTGACAGTATGGCCGGGGACGGCTATACCATGCCCGGCGGGATTTCGAACAAGCAGACAATGGCTGGCGCCAGTGGCGGCGCGACTGACAAGTTGTCCATGGAATCCTGGATCGCGTTTTCCGAAATCGGATTGAGCGGTCCGCAATCGATCCAATTCCATATTGCCGCCGGCAACTCTACAGCGTTGCCGGGCGGAATCATCGATAACATGAATGGCCCGGCAGGCAGTGGTCTGCAATTCTCCGAGCTGGGTGTCAGCAAGATAGCCAGTGTCGCTGATGTCTATGGCACCAGTGCATTTAGCTACACCATTACGATCAGCAATGCCGGTGACGTCGATGCAACCAATGTTTCCGTAACGGATGTATTGCCGGCCGAAGTGAGTTACGTGAGCCATGCAGCCGGACAGGGCAGTTATGATCAGGCCACCGGTGTCTGGACCATAGGCACTATTCCCTTTACCACGCCGAATACCAGCATCAGCCTTGTGATTACCGTGGTCCCGGCGGCGGTGACCGTAGTGACGCCGGTAACCAACAGCACCAGTGCTTTGACGCTTGACCAGAATGATTCCAACAGTGCCAATGATATTGGCAGCGTCACTGTGCAATTGCATCCTGCTCCAAGCCTGGTGGTAATGAAATCAGTTACCACTGTAACGGATCCGGTTAACCTTTCGGTTAATCCGAAATCCATACCGGGCGCAGTAAAGCTTTACCAGGTTGATGTCACCAACACCGGTACCGGCGCATCGGATGCTGACAGCCTGGTTGTTGCCGATGCCATTCCGGTGAATACGGAAATGTATGTTGCCAGCCTGGGCGCAGGTCCGGTTGTGTTTATTGATTCAGGTTCGACGCTCGCTTACACCTACACATCGCTGTCCAGTACGACAGACAGTATCGATTTTTCCAGTAATGGAGGCGCTACCTGGACCTATACACCGGTAGCTGATGCGGATGGCTATGACGCCAATGTTACAAACTTCCGTATCAGGCCGACGGGTTCGTTGCCGGCTGCAGTCGGTAGCACCCCGGCATTCAGTCTCCGGTTCCAGGTAAGGCTGAAATGATGCGCATACTGGTTACCCTATGCATGTTGCTGATACCGGCGGTGACGCTGGCAGCCGGTACGCCCGCAGGAACGACCATCAGCAATACGGTTACCGTGAATTATGTTGCCGCCGGGACACCGGCAACAACCGGGGCCAGTGTCAGTTTTGGTGTCCACGAAATCATCGACGTGATTGCCTCCTGGCAGGATGGTGCCAACGTACCGGTGGCGAGCCCTTCGCTTGCCCGGTTGCTGACCTTTATTGTTGTCAATACAGGCAACGGCAACGAAGCCTTTGCCTTGTCTGTATTCAATGGCGATGCGACTGACCAATTTGACCCGTTGAACCCGAGAATCTTCCTTGATAACGGCAATGGTGTATGGGATGGCGTTGCCGTTGAAACCCTGTATCAGCCCGGTGTGAATGAACCGGTGCTGGATGCCAACGGTGTGGACCGGGTAACTGTTTTTGTCGTGAACGACATACCGGCTGCCCTGGCTGTTGGTGCATTGGGCCATTCACGGCTTGATGCGCAGGCCATGACGCCAGGCGCAGCGGGATCAGCACCTGGTACAACACTTCCCGCTATGGGTGACGCTGGCGTGGACGCGGTTGTTGGTGCTTCCGGCGCCCAGTCACTGGCAGCCGGTACCTATATTGTCAATGTTGGCGCGCCGGTTAGCGTGAACATGACCAAATCATCCCGGGTTATATCCAACCCGGAAGGCTGTGTGACACCGCCGTGTGCGCCGAATCCCGGCGCTGTGATTCGCTACAGCATACAGGTAGAAGTTACCGGCAGCGGTTCTGTTGACAACCTTGTTATTACCGACCCGATACCCGCCAACACCGGCTATGTACCCGGAACTATCACTCTTGACGCAGCAGCAAAGACCGATGCTGTTGACGCAGACGAAGCAGAATTCAGTGCCGGATCAGTGATGCTAAACCTTGCAACTGTCACTGCGCCGGCGACGCGAATCATAACATTTGACGTGACAATAAATTAGACCTGGAGGCGCCCATGAAATACATGAAACACCTGATCGCTATGCTGGCATTGATGTGGTTATCGGTTCCGGCCCTGGCAGCACAGGGATCGATAGAAGTCAGGATTGAAGTAAAAAAAATCGAGGTCACCACGGTATACGGTGAAAAAAAGACAAAGGAAGTGGATGTCAAAACCGTACTGCCCGGTGACGAACTGATCTACACCATCTACTTCAAGAACATTGACCGTGTGCCTGTAGACAACATCGAAATCACTGACCCGATTCCGAAAGGTACTGTTTACAAGCAGGGTTCGGCGTTTGGCGCCGGCACCGAAATTACCTTTTCAGTGGATGGCGGCAAGACCTATGCAGGGCCCGATGACCTAAATGTCACCGGCAAAGATGGCGCGGTGCGCAAGGCCCAGGCCGCTGACTATACCGATATACGCTGGATTTTCACGCCAAAACTGCCACCGGAAAAGACCGGTACGGCACAGTTCAGGGTAATTGTGAAATAGCAGTCGAGCGAACAAATTCAGGAGCAAGAGATTATGAATACCCTGGTTGATATTGCGCGATCCACTTTGATGAGTCTGCGATCACGCGACGGCCCTCCCGGTTCGGTTGATCCGCCTGGCGCTGATCCGCCGAAGGTGGAAGTGGATTTTGGCTCATGTGTTTTGCATGGGCCTGATGTGTTTAGAGATTAACGAAAAAGCTCATAAGAGGATTTGATTATGACTACCATAAAACAAACCATGCTGATAAGGCTGGCCTTGGTGGCAACTCTGTTTGCCACGTCATGGACAGCCCATGCTGCTGGTACGGCGTCGAATACGACCATCAGCAACTCAGCTACGGTGACTTACAGTGTCGGCGGCGTAGCCCAGGCCGGCATTGACAGTTCACCAACCGGAAACTCGATCCCTGGCGCCGGTGTGCCAACCACGTTTGTCGTTGACAACAAGGTTGACCTGACTGTCGCGCGGGTAGGTGTGGCAGCCGTGTCGGTAGTGCCTGGCCAGGCCAGCGTAGCGACCGAGTTCACCGTGACCAATACCGGCAATACCACCCAGGACTTCGGTCTCGCAGGAGCGAATATTGCTTCGGGCCAGGCCTTGTTCGCGGGTACGGATAATGTCGATGTAACCATTGTCGGTGCGTTTGCGGAAAGCGGCGCCACGCCTGGTTACCAGGTCACGGAAGATACTGCAGTGTACGTGGATGAACTGGCAGCCGATACATCGGCCACGGTTTATGTTGTTGCCAGTATTCCCGCCACGTTGGTAAATAATGACTTCGGCATTGTCAGCCTGGTTGCAACAGCGCAGTCGGGCGGCGCGGTCGGCGTGCAGGGTATCAACATGGCCGAAACCGTCGGCGCTGATGATCCGGCTGTTGTGGATGTTGTCTTTGCTGATGGTGCGGGTACAGATGACGCGGCCCGTGATGGCGCGTTCTCCGATCGCCATGCCTACGTGGTAGCGAGTGCCGTGCTGACCGTGACCAAGACTTCGGCGGTCGTCAGTGATCCGTTCAACGGGAATACCAATCCGAAAGCCATACCCGGTGCGGTGGTGCGCTACACCATAATTGTTGCCAATGCCGGACCGGCTGATGCAGCAGGTGTGACCATCGTCGATGCGATTCCGGTAAATACCACGTACGTGCCGGGAAGCATAAACTTTGGTGGAGTGCAAACCGATGCCGGTGGCGATGACGCATCAGATTTCAATGTCACTAACGCCGGCGCGGTAACCGTGGTGGTAGGTGCCCTGGCAGCCGGCAACTCTGCGACCATCACCTTTGATGTGACCATTAACTAGGCGAACGGAAGCGCTGACGTGGTCACGGGGGTGAACAGAATTTTACAGCGTATGCGCTACCAGGCCGCAGCAATGCGGCTCGTGGTTGCGCGTGCCTGTGATTCTGCCCGTGATCGCATTTTCAGTAATAAACTGATTTGTCGTTACTGGCCGGAAGCAACCCGGCCAGTACGTCTTTTTGTGGATTCTGTCGCACGCATGCGCAGAGTCTACAAACAGGCGGTGCTGATTATGTTGTTGTTGCCCGGCGCAGTCGCCCACGCGGTGGCTCCCGGTACGTCCATTAACAATACCGCCAGCGCCTCGTACAGTGTCGGCGGCGTGCCCGGGTTCACCGGCAGCTCCAATACTGACAGCATTACCACCACCATTGCGCTGACGCCGGCGACGATTGAGTTTTATCAATACAATACCGCTGCGCCGACACTGACGACGACGCAGGCCATTACCAGCAGCTATGCAGACGGCTCGGCAGCCGGTGCCATGGTGGTTATGGCAAATCCGGACTATTCCATCCCCGGGGCCGGGCCGACGCCGCTTGACGTTGCCAATCCGGTACCTTTATCGCTGGCGGTTACCTACCACACGGGTGAGCCGGTATTTGTCATGCTGACCGACAGCAACCGCAACATAGACAGAGCGTCGCGGGATATTGTACGGGTAAGCCTGAGTGTCAGCGCTACCGGTGACGCCGAGCTGATTGAGTTCAACGAAACCGGGCTGGATACCGGTGTATTTGTCGGCTACATCCAGTCGACATCCGTAGCCGCTACAGTTTATGACGGCCAGTTAACCGTTGCTGAAAACCAGAACATCGACGCGGCCTATACCGATATATATGATACGACCGACAATGCTGCGGCCCAGGTGCTGGTGGACCCGTTTGGCATTGTGTTTGATTCCACAACCGGTACACCGGTAAATGGCGCGATAGTACGAATTGTCGATGCGGCCACCGGTCTCGATGCCGTTGTTTATGGCGACGACGGTATAAGCATTTATCCGTCAACGGTCACTACCGGCAGTACGGCAGCCGACAGTAGCGGAACCTTGTATACCTTCCCGCCGGGTGGCTACCGGTTCCCGTTGATGGCGCCGGGCACGTATCGTTTTGAAGTAACGCCGCCAACTGGCTATAGCGTTCCGTCCACGGTGCCCGAAGCGGTGTTGCAAGCCTTGCCGGGTGCGCCGTTTGCCATAGATGCCAATGCGTCTTACCTGAACAATTTTGTTTTGAATGCCGGGCCGGCGCTGAACGTGGATATCCCGGCAGACCCGAGCGGGAACGGGTTGTTCCTGACCATGACGGTATCAAAACAAAAGGTCAGTATCGGTGAGTTTGTCCGCTACACGCTGGTATTGACCAATAACAGCACAACAACGGTATCCGCGGCAACGGTCATCGATAACTATCTGCCCAGGGGTTTGCGCTATCACGGTAACTCGGCCCGGCTGAATAATATCGCTGTGCCGGACCCGGTGATTACCGGCGATGGTCGCAACCTGTTATTTACCATCGGCGACATGGCGCCGCTGGAATCCGTGACCCTGAATTTTGTTGCCGCTGTTGACGCTGAGGCTGATGGTAAACGCCTGGACAACTCTGCCCGGGCAAGCAACGTCGCGGCGCAACAGTCCAACCTGGCCAGTGTGCCCGTTACCGTGGTGCAGGAACTGTTGAACACGCGCAGCCATGTTCTGGGTCGTGTCATGAGTGGAAACTGTGCAGCCGAGCCGGTGCGTCATGGCAGCGTGGATATGCGTCTGCAAAGTGAAGTCTATGGCGACGTAATCGACTATGTTGTTACGCTTTCCGGCAATACCGTGCCGATCACAGGTGCAAGCCTCGTGTTGAAGCCGGCACAACCACTGGCCGTGTTGCCAGGCAGTATCAGCATGGAAGGCAGTGATACATTGCAGGTGGAAAACATTGCCGATGGTGTGCGCATCATTCTTGGTGATCCGGGGCAGCAATGGAATCGCGTGGTGCGGCTGCGCGCCCGGCTTGACGATGCCGAACCCGGTACCTACAGCCTGGATGCGAAATTGCAGTTCAATACAGCCGCTGCGCAAAATGTGACCGTGACCGCGGTGAATACCGTGTTGCGGGAAAAATCCACCGGTGAACGCAAGTCACTGGTGACCTTGTCCGAGTACGAAAAGATCCGTATCGAGCCGAGCCTCGCCGGCCAGATTGAGCTCAACACGCTGATCAAGGAGATCAAGGGTCGCACCGTTAAACGGGTGCGGATCATGGGCCATACCGACAATGTTTCGTCGGGTATGGAAGCCGCAACCGGGCTTGATGACAACTACGAGTTATCGCTGGAACGGGCCAAGGCCGCTGCCAGGCATCTTCGCAAGTACCTTGAGTTTGATGTCAGTCGTCTTCAGGTACAGGGTTTTGGTCCGGATATGCCAGTCGCTGATAACGCCACCGCTGCGGGTCGTCGCAGTAATCGCCGTGTCGAAGTGGAAATCATTACCACGCACAACAAAACCGAGTATCAAAATACCGCCCTGCGCGGCGACTCGGGCTTGCGCCGCGCCGCTACCGAAACCCTGCCGCCGGAAAAAACCGATGCCGTGCTGGGTGGTGAACTGAAAGGTGTTGCCGGAGTGCGTATTGTTACCGAGCAGGGCATCTATGCGGTGACCGATCGCGACGGCTTGTACCATATCGAAGGACTGCGCCCGGGCACCCATGTGCTGCAGGTGGATGAAGCCAGCCTGCCCGATGACCTGGAAGTAATGCTGTGCGAGGAAAATACCCGCTTTGCCGGTAGCGGCAATTCCCGTTTTGTTGACCTGCAGGGCGGCAGCCTGTGGCGATCTGACTTTTACCTGAAGAAAAAAGATCCGTTGAAGGCGAAACTTGATGTACAGATGCGCAGCGAACTGGATGATGCGCTTGCGCACTTTACGGTGGATGTCAGCGGCCTGCCATTTGACTATCGCAACGCATCAGTGATGCTGGTGGTGCCGGATGAGCTCAAGTACGTGGACGGTTCATTGTTTGTTGATAACAAGCTCCAGCCGGATCCGAAGATTGAAAATGGTGTATTCAGTGTCTGGCTCGGCAATCATGTCCAGGAGGCCTGGGCGCACCAGGTTCGTTTCAGTACCCGCGCGGCCGGAACCCGCGAGAACTCGGAAATCGTGACGCGTGCCGTTGCCATGTTCCAGGATGCCGGTGGCTCGCGTTTCCGTACACCTTATGCCGAAAACTCGCTGTTGCACACGCCCGGTGAGGCAACCCAGCAGCAATTTATTTTCAGGCCGCGCTTCAGTTCTGCGCGCGCCGAGCTGAAACAAACCGATCGCATCCGCCTCGATCGAATTATCGGCCAGTTCAAGGCGGCAGATGTAGTCCACATTCGTGTTGTTGGTCATGCTGACAATATTCCACTGAAGGGCAAGGCGCTTGATCAATGGGGGGACAACACTGCGTTGTCGCGAGCGCGCGCAGCGGCGGTAGCTGATTACATCAAGCAACAACTGAAACTGGTTGATGGACAGATGAGTGTCGACGCCCTGGGCGACAGCCAGCCTATAGCCGATAACGATACGCAGGAAGGCCGCGCCATTAATCGCCGTGTTGAACTGTTTGTGCGTACGCGCCAGGAAAATGAGGCTGGAATCTGGAAGCAGGTAACCAAGGACAACTGCCCGGTCTATATTACTGCGCAGTATGAACTGGATGAGGACAACCTCGGCAAGGTCGATGATCTGGCAAAGACCATGTCCGGTCAGCGCATTCGCCGCATTCGGGTTGTGGGTCATACGGATACCCGGCAGATGACCAAGGTCGGCCGCCAGGCATTGAAGGATAATTACGAGTTGTCGCGTCTTCGCGCTGAAGGCGTTGCCGTGCGGTTGCGCGATCGCCTGGGGCTTGATCCAAACCAGGTTCTGATTGAAGTGCTGGGCCCGGCGCAACCGCTTGCCGACAACTCCAGCCAGACAGGGCGCGCACAAAACCGGCGCGTAGAAGTGTTTGTCGAGCATGTGGATATGAAAGACATGGCTCAGCAAAAACCGGACTGGAAACTGGTGCGCGCTGACAGTGGTGTGCAGTCGGTCAAGCTTGAGCGCGACGTCAGCGTCAGTGTGACCGGGATTCCGGAAGCGCCAGGGGTTGTGGCCAATGTTTACGGTGATATTGACGAAGCCTGGCTGCAGAAAGCCGTGCCCGGTATCGATTGGCTGGCGCCACAACCGGGATTCATGCCGGCCATCCCTTCCGTGCGCGTTGCCATCAAGCACGCAAACGGACAGGCAGTTGAGCTGAGTCTCAATGGCAAACCGGTATCGGCACTGAATCGTGACACCGGTATCAAGGACGTTAGTCGCGGAATCGAAATCAGCCGTTGGCGGGGCGTGGACTTGCAGCGCGGCGACAACCGTATGACTGCCATAGTCCGTGATGCCGCCGGTAACATTATTTCCACCCTTGAGCGCACGTTGAAATACGTTGATGAAGTGGCGCGCGCAATTTATGTACAGGACTACAGTCGCACAGTTGCAAATGGCCGGGATGACATCATTGTTGCACTGAGGCTTCTGGATCACTCCGGTCAGCCGGTCCGACCGGGCGTTACCGGCCGCTTTACAGTCAGCGAACCGTTTGTTGCCCGGTCCCTGGCCGATGAACTGAAACATAACCCGGTCACACTGACTTCAGATACGGCGCCTGCCTATGTTGTTGCCGGGGACGGTATTGCCATGATTCGAATCAAGCCGACCACGCAGAGCGGCAAGCTCAGCGTCCGCCTGAACCTGGGCAATGACAGGCAGCAGGACGTTGATGTATGGGTGGCGCCGGCGCAACGTGACTGGGTGCTGGTTGGCCTGGCCGAAGGCACGGCAGGCTATCGCACGCTCGAAGGCAATATGACTGCGCTCGAGGAAATACAGGCTGAAGAAGGTTATTACGATGACGGTCGCCTGGCATTTTATGCCAAGGGATCAATCAAGGGAGAATGGCTGTTAACTGCGGCCTATGATTCTGCAAAACAGAAAGATACGCCGGACGCGGTACTGCACGGTCTGGTAGAGCCGGATCAGTATTACACGTTGTATGGTGATGGTGCCGAGCGTCGGCATGATGCCGCCAGTACCAGCAAGCTGTACGTGAAACTTGAGCGTCGACAGTTTTATGCGCTGTTCGGTGATTACACCACCGGCATGACAGTTACCGAACTGTCGCGTTACAGCCGCAGCATGACCGGCCTTAAGTCTGAATATAATGGCGAGAAGTTCAGTTACAATGTGTTTGTCAGCGAAACCGAAACCGGTTTCGTCAAGGATGAAATTCGTGGCGATGGTACCTCCGGGCTGTATCGCCTGTCGCGACAGAACATCGTTGCCAACAGCGACAAGGTCGTAATTGAAACCCGCGATCGTTTTAACAGCCACGTGGTACTGAACCGCCAGAACATGGCGCGTTTCCTTGATTACAATATCGATCCGGTAGCCGGTACCCTGTATTTCAGGCAGCCCGTGTTTACACAGGATTCGGCATTCAACCCGGTCTATATCGTAATTGATTATGAAGTGGAAACCGGTGGGGATTCCTCGGTTGTTGCCGGTGGTCGCGCAGCCGTGAAGATGCTGGAAGGCGGGATTGAGATTGGTGCCAGTGCCGTGCACGAGGGAATCGAAGGCGCCGAGGCCAATCTGTCCGGTATTGATGCAACGATTCAGCTTGGTGAACACAGCCGTCTTCGTGCCGAGGCGGCGACTACCGATCAGCAACAGCCGGCCGGCAAGCGCGAAGGTGATGCCTGGATGGCGGAATATGAATACGCTGATGAGAAGTTGAATGCCCGCCTGTATATGCGTGAACAGGATGAGGGTTTTGGCCTGGGCCAGCAGCCGGGAACCGAGACCGGTACGCGCAAGCTGGGTGCGGCGGGCCGGTATGCGCTGGATGACGCCATCAGCATCCAGGCTGAACTGCGTCATGAAGATGTACTCGGTACTGATGCGCAACGCGACATGGCCCAGGCGAGTATTCATTACAGCCAGGATAGCTACACCGTCAACGGCGGTTTACGCCGGGCAGCGGATGAAGATGGTTCCGGTGTCGAGCGGGAATCAGAACAGCTAACCCTGGGAGGCGCCTACTTTTTCCTGAACAAGCGTGCCAGTGTCCGCGCCAATGCTGAAGTCGGCCTGGGTGATAATGCCGAGGCCAATCCGGATTATCCAAGTCGCTATGTACTGGGTGGTGATTATCGAATTACCCAGGCAACCCGCTTGTTCCTTGAGCAGGAGTGGACACGAGGCTTGCAGCAGGATACCGAGGCCACGCGGGCCGGGTTCGAAACCAGCCCGTGGCAGGGAGCCGCAGTCCGCAGCGATGTTGGCAACCGGTACAGTGAATCGGGTGCACGTACCTACAGCAGCCTTGGTCTGAAGCAGGCGTTCAGGTTAAGCGACCACATCAGTCTCGACCTGGGCTATGACCGGCGCAAGACCTTGCGTGAACCGGGTGATACTCCATTCAATGTTAACGTGCCACCGGCCAATGGTACGCTGGATAACGATTACAGTGCCGTGTCGGCGGGTATGACCTACAAGGCCGAGCTCTGGTCTGCCACCGCGCGTGCCGAGGGTCGTGCATCCGACAAGGAAGACAAGAACACGGTGTTGTTTGGTTTTTACCGGGAGAATCGTCAGGGCGTTGGTTTTGCTGCCCGTTACAACTGGTTTGCCCGCGAAGAAGCCAGTGGCGTTGAGGAATCCCGGATGACAGCCGAGTTGTCGCTGGCCTGGCGCCCCGCGGACAGCTACTGGAACGTACTGGACAAGCTCAAGGCAGTTGATAATGACCGGGTTGATGACGGCGCTGAAACGTTGGGCCGCAAGTATGTGAATAACCTTAACCTCAATTACCTTGTCGGTCGTCGTGGACAGCTTGCGCTGCACTGGGGCTACAAGCAGGTTGTCGATAGTTTTGATAATGATGAATATGAGGGCGTTACCCAGGCGGGTGGTCTTGAGTATCGTCATGACCTGAACAGCTGGTGGGATATTGGTGTCCAGGGTGCGATGACGGAAGTCGCCGCGGCAAACAACCAGCGGTATTCATACGGTATCTCCACCGGCTTCAATGTCATGCGCGGCGTCTGGCTGAGCCTGGGCTACAACAAGGAAGGATTTGAGGATCGCGACTTCAGCACCGCCGGGTATGCGGTTGCCGGTCCCTACCTCAAGTTCCGTATGAGTTTTGATCATTACTCCAGTCGCCGGGTCATGGCCTGGTGGGAGAAAGATGAGCGGGTCCATCCCGGAAACGCGGGGCCGGTGATTCAGCCCTGATCCGAAGGTTCAGTCGTCAGCACACTTGCTGTATGTGCCGTTGTCAAAGCGGCTGCGGAAGCTGCCCCCTGAATGTTGCTTGAACCTCAGGGCGCCATCGTTCAGACCGGCCTTGTACGTCAAATTGTCCAGGTAAATCGTATCGCAATCGTTTTTGCCACGCTCCAGTGTCGCCTGGAGCATGACGTATTCCGCATCGTTACTGTTGCCGGAGAGACTGGTTGAAATGATTGCATGCCCATAGTTGTTGTAGACACTGAACAGCCACAGGTATTGCGCCAGGAACTCGAGCCTGCCAGGCTGTACCGGTAAGGTGCCGAGGTTGCCGGCATCACCGGCGGCAGTGTCAAGCGTAGCGCGATTGACAAAACTGCATTTGAATACCCGGGCATGCTCAATGACATTGCTGTCATTGTCATTGACCCGGATGACTTCGTAATATTCTTCTGTTTCGTTCACGGCCTGGAATGCCCGGTAAACGGCGCGGTACGCTGCTGCTGTTTCGGACCAGCCGGTGACAACATCCGTGCTGTTGCTGCAAAGCTCATAACCCCGGGATGTTGTTCTCAGCGATGGCGCTACAATATCCTGGCTGCTGATGTGATAGATGACATGGTAGTTCTCGTCGTCGAATGATTCCTGGTGAAATCCTTCCGGTGTACGTTGATCAAAATAGACAGCTCTCATAATGGCATCATGGTCAACGCTGTCTTCTGCAACCGGGTTGGTGCTGCCACTGCAGGACATTCCCAGGGTGGCGCAGGCAACGGCAGTCCACAGCAGGCGTCGACCTGCATTCGGGCTTGTGGCGGAAGTTTCAGCTGTCGCTTTCATCGTCAACCATATCGGCTGACGTATCCGGATACTTGAAGCCGGAAAGATGGATCAGGATGTCAAAAATATGACGGTTTAACGTGTGAGAGTGTCAATTGCACCGGCAAATTGTTGTTGTCGCCATGCTTCGTACACCACTACGGCGACGGTGTTTGACAGGTTCAGGCTGCGACTGCCGGGCAGCATGGGCAGCCGTGCCAGTTGTCCAGGTGACAATGTGGCCAGCAGCGTGTCGGGTAGTCCGCGGGTTTCCGGGCCAAACAAAAGGAAATCGTCGGGCAGGTAGGACTTGCTGCTGTAGGCTTCCGTTGCCTTGGTGCTGAAGGCGATCAGTCGTGCTGACGGGTTGTCGGCAAGACACTGATCAACAAAACCTTTGTAGTCAGGATAACGCAGAACATCCGCGTATTCGTGGTAATCCAGCCCCGCCCTTCGCAAGGCTTTTTCTTCCAGGCTGAAACCCAGTGGTTCAACCAGGTGCAGCCGGCATCCGGTATTGGCGCAGAGTCGGATGATGTTCCCGGTATTGGGCGGAATCTCGGGTTCATACAGGACAATGTTAAACATTGATTCTACACACCTTTGCTGGCCTGTTCCTTGCAAATTCAGAACGGTGATGCGTGCAAGACGAATAAAGAAATTACATTGAATCGCCGATATTAATACAGATATCCGCTGGAGATAAAGCAGGGAACAAAATCATGGAATTGGCAGCCGCGCAGCGGCCAAAGAAGATTCGAATTGGTGACATGTTGATATCGGAAGGCGTAATCACTTCCGAGCAGCTCGACATGGCGTTGTCGGATCAGAAGAGGACCGGCAAAAAGCTGGGTGCTGTGCTTGTTGAAAATGGATACGTGGATGAATCGCGCCTGCTTAACCTGTTGGCACAACAGCTAAACATCCCCTTCGTCGACCTGAAGCGGTTTCCCTATAAGCCTGAAACCATAAAGATCCTCCCCGAAACCCATGCTCGCCGGTTCCGTGCTATTGCACTTGAAGACCGGGGCCAGTCATTGTTGATTGGCATGGCTGATCCGACAAACCTGTTCTCCTACGATGAGCTGTCCCGGGTTCTGCGAAAACCGATAGAGCTGGCCGTGGTCCGGGAAGCTGATCTTCTGGACATAATCGATCAGATGTATCGCCGTACAGATGAAATTAGCGGCATTGCGGCTGAAATGGAACAGGCGCTGGCGACAACGGAAGACATTGCGCTCGACCAGCTCGAAACCACAGGAAATGCTGCTGACGCGCCCGTGGTGCGTTTGCTGAAGTCCGTACTGGAAGATGCGGTCCAGGTTAATGCATCGGATATTCATATTGAACCGGGTGAGCGCGATTTGCGAATTCGCTTTCGCCAGGATGGCGTGTTGCGCGTACAAACATCCGCGGATCGCCGCATAGCCAGCGCCCTGGTGTCGCGCGTCAAGCTGATGGCCGGAATGGACATTTCTGAAAAGCGGTTACCGCAGGATGGCCGGTTCCAGATGCGAGTGCGGGAAAAGACCATTGATATACGACTATCAACAGTACCGACGCAGAATGGCGAATCGGTCGTCATGCGGCTGTTGAACCAGTCCAGCGGCATGCTCAGCCTGAGTCACCTGGGTTTGCCGGACGGGTCACTGAAACGATTCAAGCGTTTGATCAGTGCGCCCTACGGTATGGTGTTGGTCACCGGCCCGACCGGTAGTGGCAAGACAACCAGTCTTTACGCGGCTTTGCAGGAACTGAATCGTACCGAGGCAAAGATTATTACCGTTGAGGATCCTGTTGAATACAGGTTACCCGGGATCACCCAGGTCCAGGTTAACAGCAAGATTGATCTTACCTTTACACGGATACTGAGAACCCTGTTGAGACAGGATCCGGACATCGTGCTGATCGGGGAAATGCGTGATGATGAAACCGTGGAAATCGGTTTGCGCGCAGCAATGACCGGCCACCTGGTATTGTCGACACTGCATACCAATGACGCGATATCCACACCGTTGCGACTCGCGGACATGGGCGCGGAACCTTTCCTGATTGCATCCTCGCTGCGCGGTGTCGTCGCGCAACGACTGGTTCGAAAAGTGTGCGGAAGTTGCGCCGTGCCGTTCGAACCAACAGAAGCCGACAGGCAATTAATTGAATCCAGCCTGGGCAAGATGCCCGGGAACGCCAGTTTCGTCCGTGGTCGAGGTTGTACCCATTGCAACAGTACAGGCTATCACGGGCGTACACCTGTATTTGAAATACTGGAAATGAATGATGAGCTTGCCAGGGTTATGCAGAAGGGTGACCCCGTTGCTTTTTCGGAAGCCGCTCATAAGCAGTCCGGTTACCAGAGTCTCAGGGTAGCCGCACTGGAATTGGCTGCGGCCGGGATGACGACACTCGATCAGGTGCGACGAGCCACCTTCGGCGTAGAGGCGGACTAGAATGGCGCAATTTGCCTATACCGGCCGAAATGTTGACGGCCAACCGGTAAGTGGTCAGACCGAAAGCACGTCTGCCTCGATCCTGGCGCGGCAATTGATGAGCCAGGGAATTACGCCGGTAAGGATCAGGGAAGCCGGAATGCACATGGACGTTTCTTCGGAAGCACTGCAAAGGATGTTGCGCCCAAGGGTGCAGATATCCGACCTGATATTCTTTTCGCGCCAGATGTATACCCTGCAAAGATCGGGAGTTCCTATACTCCATGCGTTGGCAGGGCTGCGTGACTCGACCAGGAATGAACGCCTGTCCGAGATTATAGGAAAAATATGCGAGTCGCTGGATTCCGGTATGGAATTGTCTGCCGCTATGCGGCAACACAAGGAAGTATTTTCGCCGCTGTATATCAATCTTATCCAGGTTGGTGAAACCACTGGCAGCCTGGATACTGTATTTCAGCAGCTGGCCCGATACCTTGAAAAGGAAAAGGAAACGCGCCAACGGATAAAATCAGCGATGCGTTACCCGGTTTTTGTAATCGCCACAATCACTGTCGCAATCGCCATTATAAACCTGTTTGTTATCCCGGCATTTGCCAAGGTGTACTCCGGATTCAATGCCGAGTTGCCAATGCCAACCAGGATTATTATTGCCACTTCCAATTTTACCGTGACGTACTGGCCGGTCGTGCTCCTTGTTATCGGCGGACTGGTGACGGCGTGGTTGTGGTTTATCCGCCAGGACTACGGACGTATGTGGTGGGATGAAAGAAAGCTGCACATTCCGGTTACCGGTCTCATATTGTATGGCGCTGCACTGAGCCGATTTGCAACAAGCATGTCGATGATTATGCGGGCCGGGGTGCCTGTCGTACAGGGTATGGCTGTAGTCGCCCAGGCCCTCGGCAACAAGTTTATGGAAAGCAAGGTGACATCGATGCGTGCCGGTCTTGAGCGGGGCGAGTCTATTACCCATACGGCAAAACAGAGCGAAGTCTTTTCGCCTGTTTCCCTGCAAATGTTGCAGGTTGGTGAAGATACCGGGTCGCTGGACGAGCTTATGTCAGATGTTGCCCAGTATTACGATGATGAGGTGGACTACGCGCTCAAGAATCTGAGTACCGCGATTGAGCCAATACTGTTATTTGCGGTTGGCGGCCTGGTACTGATGCTGGCACTGGGCGTGTTCATGCCGATGTGGAATCTGTCCAAGGTAATGGGAGTCGGCTAGTGACCCGGAACCTGTACCAACGAGGATTTTCACTGCTGGAACTGGTCGTGGTGATCACCGTGGTTGCCGTACTCGCAGGAGTTTTCTTGCGCACTGTTCCCGCATGGCAGGCTCGTGCCGAGGAGGCAGCCATGGAAACCGTGCTGGGTAATCTCAGAAGCGCACTGAACATAAATGTCGCCGCCCATATCGCGAAGAACGAGACTGGAAAAATAGCACATTTAATTCGTGTTAATCCCATGACCAATCTTGCCGATAAACCGGAGAACTATGTAGGAATTGTTACAGACAGCAGCAATGTCGATTCCCGGGTCTGGTATTACGACAATCAATCGAAGGAGCTGGTGTATGTAGTAGCCAACCATGAAGGATTTGTCGGCGGTGAAGGAAATCCACCGCGAGTCAAATTTGTTATCAAACCGGTCTACGTGGCCTCTTCCCGAAGAGGTCAACTGGCAGGTTTGAAACTTGTTTCAACCCGGCCATATGGCTGGAATTTTAATTAGCTAAGACAGGAGTAAACACATGAAGGGTACACAACAGGGCTTTACCTTGATTGAGCTGGTAATCGTTATAGTCATACTGGGAATACTGGCAGCGACCGCGGCACCGAGTTTTGTTGATATCGCACCGGAAGCACAACAGGCAGCCACCGATGGTATTGCGGGCGCGCTTAATTCGGCTGCTACTGTAAATTATGGTGTCAGAAAGGCCAATCCTGCCAAGGGCGTCGCTATTGCCAACTGCACTGACGTGGCCAACGCCATCCAGGGCGGCATGCCGGCCGGCTATACGATTACCGCGGCGGCGATTGCGGCAGATGCCTCGGTCGTGTGTACGGTAACCCGTACAGCCACTGGTGAGACCGCAAGCTTTACGGGTCTCGGCGTCAGCTGACAGGTTGACAGTGCAACAGGGATAAGGTTGTGCTCAACTCATGTGACAAAAACATTACTGGATCTCCGGCATGTTATGGCCGGGGATTCAGTATTGTTGAACTGGTACTTGTCATAGTCATTGTCAGCATTCTGGCAGCCGGTGCCGGATTGTTATGGCCTGGTTCAACCATGAACCTCGATGCGCAGGCACGCCAGCTGGTGTCAGATATTCGCTATACGCAACTCCTGGCCATGATGCGTGGCGAGCGTTTTCGGGTCGAGTTTAGCCTGAACAGTTACCGGATTACTGACCGCACAGGCGCGACAGTGGTTGCCAACCCCAAGACCGGTGTTGCGCCGGTACCTTTGCCCCCGGGAATGACGCTGGCCCCTGATAACCCTTTTATAGTTTACGGGGGAAAAGGTGAGCCTTACGTTGACAGCAATGTTCCAGGAACACCGTTGGCAGTTGTATCTGTGCTGACGCTGACCCATGGCAGCGAGAGCAGGCAGGTCGCGATCGCACCGGAAACGGGAAGGGTATGGGTGCAATGATGCCTTCACCAGGATCGCGCGGCCTGCGCCGATGTCCAGGAGTGTCGCTGGTTGAGTTGATCGTATTTATTGTCGTTGTTGCCATTATGGCGACCGCATTGTTTTCCGTATTTGCAGGGGCAGTATCCGGAGTAACCCGGCTGGGAGAAGCAGGGCGTGCAAATTTGATTGCCCAGCAACGTCTTGAGCTCGTCCTGTTACGCAAGCGTCAGTCAGCCAGTTTTGCCGACTTTCTCCTGGCCCCCGATCCATGTTTTGGTGGAACGCCGCCAGCTGTTTGTGCCGTACCACCTGGTTATACAGTTGTTCCTGCCCAGGTACAGGCATCCGCTTTCGGGGCGGACTTCAGGGAAATCATAGTTCAGGTACAGGGAGAATCGGATGCAACCTTGCGTACCGTTGTCGCCTCGTTTTAAAAAAGGGCTGCAGCGACAATTCGGGTTCAGCCTGATGGAGATGGTAATTGTCATTACCATTATGGGCGTTATATCCGCCCTGGTTGGAAGTTTTCTGTCAGCAGGATTCAGTTCATATGTTGCCGGCAGCCGGGCTAATGAACTGGTTGGCAGCACAGCGCCGGTCGTGGAGCGCCTGAAGCGCGAGATGAGGGAAATCAGGTCTTCGTCGGATATTGCTTCGTGGACCGGAACGCAACTGAACTTCATTGATGTCAATGGAAATACGATTAGCTGGCAAATCGCGGGTAACCAGTTGCTCAGAAACACCCAGGTTATGCTGAGTGGGGTCAATGTTGCGGCATTTACCTATCTACAGGCTGACGGCCAGTCGTTGCCGGCAGCAAATACGGATATACGGCTTATATCATTTACGGTAACGGTTTCGTCCGGAGACTATATCCAGAACTCGCAGGCGAGTGTGCGAATAAGGAGCATGCTGTGAACCCCGGCGCCAAAGGACAGGAAGGTTTTCTGGTTATAGCTGCCGCGATACTGATTACGGTACTGGGCTTTATCGCCGTAGCCCTGACTACAATGACAGCCGGGAGTGCACGCGGTGTAACAGAATACGCCAGCGGTACAAAGGCATTTTATATTGCCGAAGCGGGAATTGAGAAAGGCATCTATCAGTGGCTCGCAGACCCGGCTTACGCGGGAGAGGGTCCGGTTTTGTTTGGTGGTGGTGAGTTTGCAATAGTAGTTAACTCGGATGGCAGCAGTTTCGCGTCCCTGGGTTACCCGACACCATTGCCTTCTGGCCAGGCACACCTTATGAGCATTGGTCGTCACGGGAACTCGGTGCGAACTGTTCACGCGATTGTTGAGGGCGGCGGGTCACCGATTGTATTGAATGGTGATTTCAACAGTCCTGGCAGCTGTCCCCCGCTGCCCGATAGCTGGACAAACTTCAAGCAGAGCTGGAGCAAGGGCAACGACTGCGCGGCATTGCCAAACGCGGGGCCTGACGGGTCGACCGCCATTTATGCCAGAAGTGCGAAGAAGGACGAACGTGTTGATATGAAGCAGGATCTCCCGGTTGTCTGCCCGGGACCGGCAACAGTCACGGTAACATTCGCGTACAGACACACCGGCCAACCGGGATCTTCAGGTGAGGTAGAGGTGTTGATGAAAGGAAAAGGTGTGGCCAACATTTACAACTTTTCTTTTTCCAACACCGGTGGATGGCAGACCCATTCCTACCAGTTCAATATTGGTGCGAATAGTAATATTGGCCGCGTAGACAGGTTGCAGGTTACAGCAAAAAAACCATCGAGCGCGGCGACACCAAGTGAAGCCTGGATAGATGACTTCAATGTTGAAATCGATGGATGCGGTGGCGCGGGCCCGACCCGGGTGATTGCGTGGCGAGAACAGGTGAGTTAAATGCAAACGATTGACTTGAACAGGATTTTCGGCAGGAAGAATGACCGGGCGATTACCGGTATTGCGATGATGGATGATTCTATCGGCCTGGTAAAGGCCGAATGGAAAAATGGCACGCGCGTGGTGACCGCTTGTGATGTGATCAGCGTCCATGAGGATGGAGACAGCCTGATCAATATGGTTAATCGATACGGACTCGACAAGTCTCGCGGCAGCCTGCTGTTGTCCGGAAAGGATTACAGTCTGTTCGTAATTGAAGCACCGAATGTGCCCGACTCTGAAATGGTGGACGCCGTTCGTTGGCGAATCCGTGACCTGGTTGATATTCCCGAAGACGATGCTGTGATTGACGTATTTGATATGCCGTACGCCGGTGTTGGCACCCGGTCGATTTATGTCGTGGTGGCACGAAAATCATTGATCCAGGGCAAGATCACCATGCTTGAAGATAACAGGCTCAGCGCGGAAATTGTTGATATACCGGAGCTCGCCATACGAAACCTTGTAGGAGCAATGTCGGATAATCCGGACGCAACGGTCGTGCTGTTTCTTTCGGAAAAAACCGGCCTGCTTTCCATAATAAAAGGAGAGCATGTATATATCAGCCGCACTCTGGATATCGGCTACCGGTCCCTTAGAGGGGATGATAGCGTGCAATTCGGCCTGGACCAGATCGTCCTGGAGATACAGAGATCGATGGATTACTACGAGAGCCATTTCCGCCTGGGGTCGGTGAGGAAGGCGCTTGTATGTGGCATGGAAGATGCGGATGTAACCCTTGTCCCCTATATCCAGTCCAACCTTGGGCTCGATGTTTCGGAAGTTGATGCAAATGAGTTTATAGCCAGTGATGCTGGAGTAGACCTCGCGCTGACTCGCAAACATGCGGTTTGCGCACTGGCCCTTGGCGCCGCGCTGCGAAGAAAGGAGGCAATACCATCATGAAGCTGGACATAAATCTCGCCGTTAAACAGAAAGCGAAGCGTGCTGACCTGTTGGGCGCCAGGTCTATTGCCAGGACCGTGGCAGTTGTCCTGTTCCTGGTTTCGATTACTTACGGTTTCAGTGCATGGAGTGTGCGCAACCTGGAACTGGAAATAGGCAGGCTCGACCGGGAATACGCATCGCTGACTGAAAAATTTGTGAATATAAATGATGTCATCGCGAAGCGGCCTAAAAATACGGATCTGGAACTCCGGGTCCGGCAGGCCGAGCATCTCGTCAAGGCCAGGCATCGAGTCCAGCAACTGATTCAAACCGGCGGTTTTGGAAACTCTGTGGGCTTCTCGGCGTACTTTATCGAGATTGCCAGAAAGATCATTCCTGGCATGTGGATAACAGGAGTGTTTATTGACGCGGCAGGCAACCAGGTAACCATGAATGGCAGCACGATCCATGCAGACCTGGTTCCTCGCTATATTGGAAGCCTCGGTGATTCGGCTGCCCTTACCGGAACGAATTTCAGTCTGCTGAAAATGGCGAGAGCCAGCAGTCAGCCCGGCACCAGGGAAGTGGATTTTTCACTGACTACGGCAGACCCGGATCAGAAAGGAATGGCTACCGCATCTGTTAATTGATGTGACACCAGGGTGAAGAAAGAATGAAACATAAAATCGACCAGTTCCTGAACACAATTGAAGCGTTGTCTGTCAGGGAGCGCAGCTTGCTGCTCGTGGCGCTGACAACGACTATTGTTTTTGTGTTTTCCAATCTTCTTATTGGGCCAACCATGAAACAGGTGCGCAAGCTCAGGGTCGAGGCATCGGGCAAACAGTCGCAGGTAGATTTCTTTTCGGCCGAGGTAAACAGGCTTGTTGTTGCTGCCAGGGGTCATCCTGATGATGAAAACCAGAAACGGCTGCAGGAGCTGGAAAACACCCTGAGAACTGTAGACACAAACCTGGCCCAGTTTACGCACGGCATGGTTTCTCCCCGCGAAATGCCAAAACTGATAGAGGATGTGCTTTCAAGAGATCGCAGGCTGTCCCTGTTAAGAATGGAAAACCTGCCGGTAGAACCGCTCGGTCTTGACAGTAACAGCAAAGATCCGGGCAAGGACGCGGTTCTGTATCGTCACGGATTGCGGGTCATCATGGAGGGTCGGTATACGGATCTGGTGGAATACATGGTTGCGCTGGAATCGCTGCGCTGGAGTGTGTTCTGGGGCAGTGCGAGATTGCAGGTTAATGACAAGTCCATGTCAGAGCTGGAAATCATTCTTTATACGATCAGTATGGACCAGGCATGGGTGGGAGTATGAGAACACTGTTAGTCAAGGCGTTGCTGTCAGGTATCTGCGTATTTGGTTCCTTGCCGGCATTGGCGCTTGATATACCGGATCCAACGGTGCGTACGCTAACCGGGCAGCAGGATTATGAGTCATGGCTGGTCGAGTCCGTGGTTATAAGAAATGACAGTCGTTTTGCCATGATTAATGGCCGCATTGTCAGGGAAGGGGATCGTATAGGGTCAGCCACGGTGGATGAAATTCGGCATGGCTACGTAATCCTGAAAAAAAGTGGTCGCCAGATCAAGGCCGGAATCCGCGATATTAAATCAGGTCAATGAACAGAATAGTGGGTGAATTATGAGCACGAAAGGAATCTGCATTAGGGTACTCAGAATCTGGATCGCATTGCTGTCTGCAGCAATGCTGTCGTCATGCCAGTCTGTACCGGATTACTGGCAGAATGATACCGCCAGAAGAATAGACCGCGAGATGTCCGATCTGGTGGCAAAAGAAGCGCCGGTTATGCCGGAAGATGTTGCCAGCGCACTGATGCCGCCGATGGAGACGACAGAAAAACAAATCCAGGCGGAAGACAGGTTTGATATAGCGTTAAACAATGCCACCGCACGCAAGGCATTTCTCGGGCTCGTGGCCGGTACGCAATACAGCGTTATAGTCCATCCGCGCGTGACCGGGCAGGTTTCTCTGAATCTGACCAGTGTCACTGTTCCCGAGGCCATGGATATCATGCGTGACATGTACGGCTACTTTTACACGCGAACCGGGAACAGGTTCTTCGTACACCCTCAGGGAATCCAGACACGCATATTTGAAGTAAGTTACCTTAATATTGATCGCAAGGGCATTTCCAGTACTCGCGTTGTGTCCGGCGAGCTGACCCGGGGCGGTTCGTCTTCTTCGAAGCAGGCAGCCCAGGGTGAAAGCAGTGGCGCCAACGTACAGATCAGTACAACAACGAATTCAACTTTCTGGAAGCATATTCAGGAGTCGATAAAGGCTATGTTGGGCGACAAGCCCGACCGGGAAGTCGTAGTCAACTCGCAGGCCGGCCTGGTTGTGGTGCGCGCATCAGCGCAGGAGCTTGCCATGGTCGAGCGCTACCTTGGGAAAACGCAAAAAGCCGTAAACCGGCAAATCGTGCTTGAAGCCAGGATCGTGGAAGTGGAGCTGGACAAGGGTTACCAGGCAGGCGTGAACTGGTCCCGCCTGGGGTCATACAAGGGTAACCCGTTGACCATCTCGCAGATCGGTGGCGGCACAGCGCTGGACGGCGGCGTCAGTTCTTCAACGCAAGCGCCGGTTTCCCTGGATCCGGGATCCGGACTGTTTGATCCATCCGGGCTTGCCGCAACCAACGCGTTTGGCGGTGTATTCAGCATGGCGCTCAACGCGGCGACGTTCAACGGCTTTGTCGAGGCCCTTGGTACACAGGGAAAGGTTCACGTGTTGTCGAGCCCCAGGGTATCAACAATCAATAACGAGAAGGCTGTCATCAAGATCGGTGGCGATGAATTCTTTGTAACCGGCGTCACGCAGAATGCCGTCAGCTCCGGCAGTGATACGGTCCTGGTTCCGACAGTGGAGCTTACGCCGTTTTTCTCGGGCATTGCGCTGGATGTGACGCCACAGATTGATGAAAACAACAATGTAACCATGCATATCCATCCGACCATCAGCCAGGTAGCTCAGCGAACAAAGAGCTTTGTTATTGGTGGCGATGACTTCAGCCTGCCCCTGGCCATAAGCAATATCCAGGAGTCAGACAATATTGTCCGTGCAGGCAGTGGCCAGGTGATTGTTATTGGCGGGCTGATGAAAGAGGGTACTACAGATGATAATGCATCGGTTCCCTTGCTGGGAGATATTCCGATACTGGGTAACCTGTTCAAACACAAAAGGGTAAAGAGAATCAAGAAAGAGCTGGTCATACTGGTTCGCGCCACGGTAATTCACGGAGATGGGCAATGGAACAACCAGTTGCTTGGCTATCAGAAACGAATCGGCGAGATGGGGAGGTAGCGAATTATGTATCTGAATTATTTCGGCATGAAGGAGTTACCTTTCTCCATTACTCCCGATACCGGGTATTTCTTTTCCTGCTCTTCGCACCAGGAAGCCCTGAACACGCTGATTGTTGCCATAGAGTCAGGTGAAGGGTTTATCAAGATAACGGGGGAAGTGGGTACCGGGAAAACACTGTTATGCCGGAAATTTATCAAGATACTTGATGAGATCAATGCCACTACTGCTTATATCCCGAATCCTTATGTCGGACCGATGACACTCTTGTTCGGCGTCGCCGATGAACTGGGTATTCAGTACTCGGAAAGAATAAACCAGCACCAGATACTCAAGATGTTGACGGAGTTTCTGCTGGCCAGGGCAGCCGCTGGCGAGCGGGTCGTGCTGTGCCTGGACGAGGCGCAGGCGCTCCCGGTGGAAACCATGGAGGCGTTGAGATTGTTGAGCAATCTCGAGACCGAGCGGCGCAAGCTTCTGCAGGTTGTTCTGTTCGGTCAGCCTGAGCTGAATGATAAGCTGGCCAACCCGGCTATACGACAGCTTCGTCAGCGAATTGCATTCTCCTACAATCTCATGCCGATGACGCGTGAAGATGTCAGTTATTATCTGACGCACAGGCTCATGAAAGCGGGCTACCAGGGCCGACCGCTTTTCAGCCAGGAGGCGTCGGTGTTAATGCACAAGTTGACCGGCGGAATACCAAGGCTGGTAAATATTCTTGCGCACAAGTCACTGCTTGCGGTGCGTGGCGAAGGAATGCAGCTGGTCCAGGCGCGGCATGTTGTATCAGCCTATGATGATACGGATTCGTTCACCATGGGCAAGCCTACCAGGCTGGAATCGTTGTGGGCATCTGCCGGCACATGGTTCCGGAAAGCGATGTTATGAGTCTTATTAACCAGGTTCTCCAGGATATAGACAAGCGTGCGGTCGGGGCTGCCAGCCTGGCTATGGATTCAAGCCTGGCAGGCTATGATTATCTTGTCAGTACATCCCCAAGGAAGCAGGGGCAGACCAGGCGACGTTCGCGCATGCGTCTTTCACCTGGCGGTTTTATAGTGCTGGCCCTGGTTGCGATGGTATCGGCAGCCTGGTTTGCGCGACCAACTACGTCGACCGTTTCTGCTACCGCAACAACCACAGCCGATAACAGTGCCCGGGTTACCGGGATACAGGGTGCGGGCCCGGAAACAACCGTGATCGAGACCGCTAAAATGGAAAACCGGGTTGAAAAACCCGCGATTAATGATGATATCCCGATGGTCAAGGTTGTCGAACCGGATCAGCGCAAACTTGCTGCTGTAGTTGCGAAACCGACCAGGTCACGATCGTCACCTGCCGGTACTGTTGTCCGAAAACGCGTTATCGGCACCGAATCCATGTCGACCGATCAACTGGTTCAGCATCTTGAAAAAAATCGCGGAGATCTTCGTGCGCGCCTGGAACTGGTCAAGCGCTATCGTGCACAAAATCAGGCTGGCCGCGCAGAACAGGTAATGCTCGCCGGTTTGCAGATTGATCCTGGATCGTCATCGCTGCTTTATCAGCTGGGACACCTGTATGTTTCGGCTGAAAAATTTGACAGTGCAATTGTCGTGCTGGAACGTGGAATAAATAGCAGCTGGTCAGATACATCCACTGACGTGGCTTATATGTCACTGTTGGCCCAGGCTTATTTTCAGTCTCGTCGTTATGGATCAGCGTTACCGTTGTTTGAACGTGTTGTCAGCTTGAGCCCGTTATCAGAAAGCGCGTGGATAAGTCTTGGCCTGACATACCAGGCAATCGGGCGGTACCCGCAGGCCAGGAATGCCTACCAGAAAGTTCTTCCCTTGCTGGAGGCGCGGCGCGATGACAAGGCCCGTCGTTTGAAGTCCTTTGTCGAGAAACAGATATCATCACTAGGATTGCCTGGCTAGATTGTCCGGCCGAGCACCTGGATATCTACCCGCCGCGCACCGGCATCCAGCAGGCTGTGTGTTGCCTCACGCAAGGTTGTGCCTGTTGTCATCACATCATCAAGCAGCAGGATATGCTTGCCGGAAACACGCGCCGCGTCACTAAGAAAAGCATTGCGCAGGTTTTGCAGGCGAACACGTCTTGGCAGTTGTGCCTGGCTTGGCGTAAAGCGCACACGCTTCAGGCAGTGATGACATAGCGGTACGGCCAGCGCGCGCGAAACCGGTTTCGCCAGTTCGGCAACCTGGTTGAAGCCGCGTCGCCAACGTCGTCGCCAATGCAGCGGGATCGGCACAACTACATCAGCTTGTGTCAGCCATGGTGATTGGCGCAAATACTCGGCCCATATTCTACCGAGCTCATGACTTAGCTGTAGTCGATGTTGATACTTGATGCTGCTGACCAGGCCGGGGATGGCGCCACGATAGGCGAACATGGCCTGGGCCTCGGTCCAGGGTGGCGGATGTTGCTGGCATCGACCGCAAAAATCCTGGTCATTGGCGTCCAGCGGCAGTGCGCAGCCGCGACAATGACGCCCGATCCAGGGCAGTGCTGCCAGGCAATACGCACACAAGGATGATGCCTGCTTGCCGGCATCGCTGGCCGGGGTTCGGGAAGGATGTTCGTGATGATGGCCAGGCCAATGCCCGGCTTGGCCACACAGCGGGCAGCGTGGCGGAAATAAATGATTAAAAAAAAGGCGAATGTCAACCATAACCGTCCTTGTTAGTTGACTATGATGACCAGATCGCTACACTGCGCCGGATTCCTTTCCCTGGGCGCCTCGGCGCGAATGAGTCCGCAGTATGACCCTTTGGTCCGGCATTGAACAGTTTCTCGAGCAGCGGCGCAAGCAAGGTTTGCAGCGTCGGCGACGAATCGTGGATTCGCCGCAGGCACCGGAAATGCTGGTGGATGGTGAGCGGTTACTGTCTTTTTGCAGCAATGATTACCTGGGGTTGGCAGCGGATTCGCGCCTGGCGGAAGCGGCGACCGCAGCCATTGGCCGTTACGGCTTTGGTGCTGGCGCTTCGCACCTGGTTACCGGTCACATGACTCCGCACCACCAGTTGGAGCAAGCCCTGGCTGAATTTACCGGTAGCGAAGCAACACTATTATTTTCAACGGGGTATATGGCAAACCAGGCGGTTATCACCAGCCTGTTAGGGCGTCACGACCTGTTCGTTGAAGACAAGCTGAACCATGCCTCGCTGATTGATGCGGCACGATTATCCGGTGCCCGGGTGCAGCGTTTTGCCCACGGCGATATGGTCCGGATGCGGCAATTGCTGGCTGCTGACGGATCAAATCAGCAATCATTGGATTCACCCGGTCGCACAAGCATGCTGGCTACCGACGGGGTATTCAGCATGGATGGCGACCTGGCGCAACTGGATCAACTGGTTCCGACGTGCCGGCAGGCGAAGTCCTGGCTGTTGGTCGATGAAGCCCATGCCTTTGGCGTGATCGGCGATGGCGGTCGTGGCAGTTTTGAGGCCTTGGGTCTGAATGCTCGCGACCCCGGCATCATCCGAGTGGGCACCCTGGGCAAGGCATTTGGCAGTTTTGGCGCCTTTGTCGCCGGCAGCCGAGAGTTGATCGAGCTGTTGATCCAGACTGCTCGCACTTATATATATACAACCGCGCTGCCACCGGCGGTGGCGGCAGCGAGCCTGGCGGCACTGGTTATTATCCGCGATGAACCGGAGCGGCGGCGCCATTTGCGTGAGCGGGTGGATCAGTTTCGCCAGGGTGCTGAAAGCCTGGGGCTGAATCTGATGCCGTCGACGACACCGATTCAACCGATCCTGATTGGCGATGCCGACAACGCCGTATCGGCGAGCGAACAGTTGCGCCGACAGGGTATCTGGGTGACGGCAATACGGCCACCAACCGTACCGCAGGGCACGGCGCGTTTACGCGTTACCCTGAGTGCCGGCCATAGTCGCGAGCACGTGGATTGTTTGCTTGATGCCTTGGCGACACTGAATTTGCCCAAGGGAAACCGGCCGTGAACATAGACCTGTTTCATGGCTGGGCCATGCACGGCGGAATCTGGGCGCCATTACAGTCGGCACTGGTTGCCAGCGGCATCCAGTTGCATACTCCGGATTTGCCCGGCCATGGCCATGCCCGTGAATTCCCGGAAGTCTTTACCCTGGACACCTTGGCCGATGAATTGGCCGACAGGTTGAGTGGATCGGGCCTGGTTGGCGGCTGGTCCCTGGGCGGCATGGTGGCCATGAACCTGGCGTTGCGACACCCGGACAAGGCGCGCGGCATTATACTTATTAATACAACGCCGAGTTTCGCCTGTCGTAATGATTGGCGGGCCGGGGTGGCCGTTGATGTATTAAGCGGATTCACCGAGGGTCTTGAGCACGATGCGGCCCGTACCTTGACCCGGTTCCTGTCCCTGCAGCTGGGGAAAAACAGTTCTGCTGATCAGTTGCGCGATTTACGCCAGTTGGTCAATGCCCGCCCGGTTCCGGAAATGGCGGCGCTGCGAGATGGCCTAAGGATTCTTGCCGAAGCCGACATGCGATCGCAACTGGCTGCTATCGATATACCGACGCTGATCATACACGGTGATCGTGATCGGCTAGCCCCTGTTGCGGCGGCGCGTTGGCTGACGGAGCTGTGGCCGCAAGCACATTTGTGTACCATTGCCGGCGCCGGCCATGCGCCGTTTTTATCCCACCCGGAGCAGGTGGCGGATGCCATGGCCGAATTTGTATCGACTCACCAAGAGGATTTTTCATGAGTAGGGAGGCGCTGGATCAGCAAGCCTTGCGCCGCGCTTTTGACCGTGCCGCCAGGACATACGATGAGCACGCGGTATTGCAGCGCGAAGTGGCCGATCGATTGATAGAGCGACTTATCTATATTAAGTGTGACCCGCGTGTCATCCTGGATCTTGGTTCGGGGACAGGTTACTGCAGCCGTGCTCTGGCTGATCGCTACAAAAAAGCCCGGGTGATTGGCCTGGACCTGGCCGAAGGTATGGCCCGGTACGCTACCGGTCGCCGCGGCTGGTTCAGCCGCGAAAACTACGCCGCCGCGGATGCTGAACAATTACCCCTGGCTGACAATAGCGTCGACATGGTGCTGTCCAGCCTGACGTTCCAGTGGTGTGATCTTGGCCGCGTGTTTGCCGAGTGTCGCCGGGTATTGCGACCCGGGGGCTTGTTGATGTTTACCAGTTTCGGGCCGACCACCTTGCAGGAGTTGCGCGCCGCCTGGGCCGCGGTGGACGGATCGGTGCATGTACATGATTTCCAGGACTTGCGCGTCGTCGGCGACGCCCTGGTCGAAGCCCGCCTGGCGCTGCCGGTGATGGATACCGAAACCATTACCCTGACTTACGCAGATGTGCCCGGGGTGCTGCGTGACCTGAAAATGATCGGTGCCACCAATGCGGCGCAGAGTCGGACCCGCGGCCTGCTCGGTCGCCAGCGTTACCGGACATTTCTTGATGCCTACGAGCAATTTCGCCAGGTCGATGGCCGCTACCCGGCCAGCTATGAAATTGTCTACGGTCATGCCTGGTGCCCGGATGGCGAAACGCAGCAGCCATCCGAGCCCGGTGCCGGCTATGCCAGTATCGCGCTGGACCAGATTGGCGGCCGCAAATGACCCGGGCGAGAGGCTACTTTGTTGCGGGAACCGATACCGGTGTTGGCAAAACCCTGGTATCGGCTGCACTGGTTCGGGCATTTGCTGACGGCGGCCGGCGAGTTGTCGGGCTCAAGCCGGTTGCCAGCGGCAGTGACCCGACACCGGCCGGGCTGAGAAATGCTGACGCCTTGGCGTTAATGGCTGAAGCCAGCGTTGAGTTGCCTTACGACGTGGTCAATCCTTATGTATTTGAACCGGCTATTGCACCGCATCTCGCAGCGGCGGAAAAAAACCTGTCGATAGATGCCCAAAACATTACTCGAATTGTTGATAATGTGCGGGAACAGGTCGACATCGTCGTAGTAGAGGGTGTAGGCGGCTGGCATGTGCCGCTGAATCGGCAACAGGACACGGCGGATCTCGCGGTGATGTTGGGCTTGCCCGTGATCCTGGTTGTGGGCATGCGCCTGGGGTGCCTGAACCATGCCGTGTTGACGGCCAATGCTATTGCCGCGGTCGGTCTGCCGTTAGTCGGCTGGATAGCCAATAGCATCGATCCGCAGTTTGAGCGCTTTGCACAAAACCTGGATGAATTGCAGACGCGAATTGCCGCGCCGCTTCTTGGCACCATTCCATTTTCCGATGTGCCTCCGTGTGTGATTCAGGCGACAAATCAATTGAGCCTTGACCCGCTTCAATAATTTTTATTCTTGCATCAGCCCAGGTAATTCATCGCTAATAAAGGTATTCAGTGATGTGACTGAGTATGATTCTCAGTATTGCTTCAACAACAATGTGTGTGATACCGTGCCTGCGGCTGAATGTCGCAGACCGACTTCAAGCCTAAAATAAAATGATAATTATTCTCAATTAAGAAGACTGCTGAAGTAGTGCTTGATTGGGAACGAGGAAGTAGATTGTTTTAAAGCAGTCACCCCTCAAGGAGTAACACTAGGAGCGACCTTTGGGTTTCCTGTAACCAGGATGCGGACCGGCCGGTCAATATTCCGGATGAAGCAGGAAGCGCTTAAAGTCTTCTTTATCGTGACCAAGGGTCATGACAAAGCCGGACTGAAGGTTACAAAATTTACAGACAGCCGAGTTGAGCCTGCTGTATTGGTTATGTGCATGCGCGTGCCGAATTTGTGGTGAGCCCTTGTTAACGGGACGGGATGCAACAATCAGCACGTAAATTGCATGGCCCGGCTGGACGACCGATTGACGTAATTTTAATTAGAACCCTACGGGAGATGTTTATGCTCACTCGTTCAATTCAGAGTCTGAAAGGCGGACTGCATCGCTTGGGTATGGCGGCGGTATTACTCATGCCAGGCGTAGCAGCAGCCGAGTATGGCCTTAACTTCCAGGAGCCGGTCACCCAGACTGCTACCGAACTTCTCGGGCTCCATAACATGATTCTCGGAATCGTAACCGTCATTACGCTGCTGGTGTTCGGTGTGATGTTCTGGAGCGTCATCTTCCATCGCAAGAGCAGTGGCCGTGAACCGGCCACTTTTCATGATAACTCCAAGCTGGAAGTTGTCTGGACCGTGGTCCCGTTCCTGATCCTGATGGTCATGGCGGTTCCCGCTACAAAGGCGTTGTTAAGAATGGACGACACCAGTGGCTCGGATATGACTCTGAAGATCACCGGTTACCAGTGGAAGTGGAAATACGAGTACCCTGACCAGGGCATCAGTTTCTTCTCCAATCTTTCTACTCCGAAAGAACAGATTTACAACAAGGCGGAAAAAGGTGAGCACTACCTGCTTGAGGTGGATAACGAAGTTGTGCTGCCGGTCGGCAAGAAGGTGCGTTTGCTGGTAACTGCCAACGACGTTATTCATGCCTGGGGAGTTCCGCAACTGGGCATCAAGAAAGACGCGATTCCGGGTTACGTAAACGAAATGTGGACCAGGATCGACAAGCCCGGTGTTTACCGCGGCCAGTGTGTTGAACTGTGCGGCAAGGATCATGGCTTTATGCCGATTGTTGTCCGTGCGGTAAGCGACGAAGAATTCAACCAGTGGGCCAGCGTCCAGAAAGACAAGATGGTCGCCGAGGCTGCATCTTCCAAGAAGTCCTGGACCAAGGCTGATCTGATGGAGCAGGGCAAGAAGGTCTACGACGTATCCTGTGCAGCCTGTCATGGTGCTACGGGTGCTGGCGTACCTGGCGTATTCCCGCCAATGGCCAACAGCAAGATTGCCAAGGGTGATGTTGCAGCTCACCTCGACATCGTCATGAATGGCAAGGCTGGTACCGCCATGGCTGCATACAAGGGCCAGATGAGCGACGTCGATCTGGCTGCGGTCATCACCTACGAGCGTAATGCCTTTGGCAACGATACGGGTGATGTTGTGCAACCGGCCGATATCAAGGCCAAGCGCTAAACAGAATTCGACAGGAGGCAAGTCATGTCACATCACGATCATCCGACTGGCATTAAGCGCTGGTTGACAACAACAAACCACAAGGACATTGGTACGCTGTACCTCTGGTTCTCATTCATCATGTTCCTTACCGGTGGAGCAATGGCGTTGATTATTCGCGCCGAATTATTCCAGCCCGGTCTGCAAATTGTGGAACCTCACTTCTTTAACCAGATGACAACAGTTCATGCACTGGTGATGGTATTCGGCGCGGTTATGCCGGCATTCACCGGATTCGCCAACTGGATGCTGCCGATGATGATCGGTGCTCCGGACATGGCGCTGCCACGTATGAATAACTGGAGTTTCTGGATTCTGCCTTTCGCAGCGACCATGTTGATTCTGTCGCTGTTCACTCCGGGTGGTGGCCCAGCTGCAGGCTGGACACTTTATCCGCCTTTGAGTGCCCAGGGCGGAATGGGAATGGATTTCACTATCCTGGCAGTGCATCTGCTGGGTATATCTTCCATCCTCGGCTCAATTAACATCATCGCGACCATTATGAATATGCGTGCCCCGGGCATGACCCTGATGAAAATGCCCATGTTCGTCTGGACCTGGCTGATTACCGCGTTCCTGCTGCTGGCTTCAATCCCGGTTCTTGCGGGTGCCGTAACCATGCTGCTGACCGATCGTCACTTCGGCACCACGTTCTTTGATGCGGCCGGTGGTGGCGATCCTGTACTGTTCCAGCATATTTTCTGGTTCTTCGGTCATCCTGAAGTGTATATCCTGGTGCTGCCTGCATTCGGCGTCTTCTCCCAGATCATCCCGACGTTCGCGCGCAAGCCGTTGTTCGGATACACCTCCATGGTGTTTGCGACTGCAACGATCGCGTTCCTGTCATTTGTTGTCTGGGCGCATCACATGTATACGGTTGGCATGCCGATGTCCGGCGAGCTGTTCTTCATGTACTCAACCATGCTGATTGCAGTACCGACCGGCGTGAAAGTGTTTAACTGGCTGGCGACTTGCTGGCGCGGTGCCCTGACATTTGAAACACCGATGCTGTATGCGCTGGCCGGCGTGTTGTTGTTCACGGTTGGTGGTGTAACCGGTCTGATGATGTCCATCACCCCGGTTGACTTCCAGTACCACGACACCTACTTCATTGTTGCCCACTTCCACTACACCATCTTCTGTGGTTCTGTGCTGGCGCTGATGGGCGCTACCTACTACTGGATTCCGAAGTGGACAGGCTATATGTACAACGAAGGTCTGGGCAAGCTGCATTTCTGGCTGACCGCAATCTTCTTTAACCTGACCTTCTTCCCTCAGCATTTCCTGGGCCTGGCCGGTATGCCGCGTCGTATTCCGGACTACGCTATCCAGTTTGCCGAGTTTAACCAGTGGTCAACAGTTGGTGCTTTCGGCCTTGGTCTGTCACAGTTGTTGTGGCTGTACATCATCATCACCTGCATCAAGGGTGGCGAGAAGGCCAAGGACAAGGTTTGGGAAGCTGCGGAAGGCCTGGAATGGACCGTACCGTCTCCGGCTCCGTACCATACCTTTGAAACACCGCCACAGGTGAAATAATTCCTGGTCAAGCCGGGGCCGGTAACGGTCCCGGCATCAGACAGGACAAGAAAGTATTAGAGAAACGAATAGTGGAAAACACCGTGTCGAAAACGCCTGAACAGAAAAAACGCATCATCATGACAGCCTTGTTGCTGGGCGCGATGGCGCTGCTGTTCTTCGTCTCGGCGTTTTTCAAGAACTGGAACTAGGTTTCTGAGCCATGACTGATCAGTCCAACCAGAACAATGACAGCGTAAGGCAGGCCAACAGCCGGACGGTTAAGCGGCTGTTCGTGGTCGCGGTCATTATGTTCGGTTTTGGTTATGCCCTGGTTCCGTTATATGACCTGATCTGTGATGTCACCGGGCTTAATGGAAAGACCGGGAGAACGACGCTGGAACAAGTAGCTGCCCGGCAACAGGTTGATGCTGCGGCGACTGATACTGCGACTGATTCGCGCGAGGTAGTGGTGGAGTTCATGTCCCACACTTCAACCGGGTTGCCGTGGGAATTCCGGCCAATGAGCAAGAAGATGACCGTCAAGATCGGTCAACCTGCCGTTGCCATGTTCTACGCCCGGAACACTTCCGGCGATACCATTACCGGCCAGGCCATACCCAGTGTTTCGCCAAACAAGGCGGGGCCTCACTTCAAGAAGACCGAATGCTTCTGCTTCAGCCAGCAAACACTCAAGCCGGGTGAAGAGAAGGAAATGCCGGTGCAGTTCGTGATCAACTCGAAGCTTGATCCTGAAGTGAAAGTTGTCACCTTGTCCTATTCGTTCTTCAATGCCGAGAAGGATTCGGCAAAAAAATACGGTGGTGAGCCCGGGGAGGCTCCTGCCAACCATAATTCGCACGAGCATCATGCGCATTCGCAGCAGCAGCATGAAGCCGGGCAAGACCATAAATTGTAAATGCAATAGGGGAAAACCATGTCAGCAAAAGGCGACTACTATTTACCCGAACCAAGTCCATGGCCGGTATTGACCTCCGTTGGTCTGTTTCTGCTTGCCCTGGGATTTGTATTATCCATAAATGATGTCAGTGTCGCCAAGTACGCCATGTACATTGGTGCCGCAATCATTATCTATATGGCGTTTCGCTGGTTCGGACAGGTGATTGGCGAGAGTGAAGCAGGTACCTATAACGACAAGGTGGATACATCCTTCCGCATGGGTATGGGCTGGTTCATTTTCTCTGAAATCATGTTTTTTGCTGCCTTTTTTGGCGCGCTGTTTTACGAGCGTCAGTTGGCAGTTTCATGGCTGTCTTCCGGTGTCACCAATGAATGGCTGTGGCCGGGATTTGAAGGTGGCTGGCCGACAGCAGGTCCTGAAGGTGCCAAGGCCGTAGCTGCAGGCGAGACTCCGGGACCAAACCAGTTCTCGCCCATGGGTGCCTGGGGCATTCCCGCGATAAACACACTGATCCTGTTAACTTCAGGTGTAACCATTACCATCGCTCACTGGGGTCTGCAAAAGGACAACCGTGGTCAGTTGATTGTGTGGCTGTTCCTGACCGTTGCTCTTGGTCTGACCTTCCTTGGATTCCAGGCCTATGAATACGCCCATGCCTACACCGAGCTGGGCCTGACCATGAAGACCGGCGTATACGGTGCCACATTCTACATGTTGACCGGGTTCCACGGCTTGCACGTGACCCTGGGTACCATCATGTTGATCGTGATCTGGTTCCGTACGCTCAAGGGCCACTTTACCCCGAAAAACCATTTTGGTTTCGAGGCGGTGGCCTGGTACTGGCATTTTGTGGATGTAGTCTGGCTGGGCCTGTTTATATTCGTATACTGGCTCTGATCTGCCCGGCAGGTCGTCCAACAGAACAGGCGCTGCGCGAGCGGCGCCTTTTTCTTTTTGATCAGGATATCAAGCCGGCAAAAACGGACTGGAGCAGGTGTTGTATTCGCCGGACTTGCCGTAGAACTACAGGGCGCGAATTCCTTCAGGCGGGATCACACCGGTATAAAACAGAAGCATCAACAGTGCAAACAGCGTAACCGACAACCCGACACGAATGGTCAGCGCCTTGACCATGCGATCATCCACCTGGTCTTTTTTCCGGAACATGTAGAAAAGCCCGGAAAACAGGCTGGCAATTATGGCCATGAGCAGTAATATTACGAGCAGCTTGATCAATTTCCCGACCTCTTTGTCTGGTTTGGATCCAAATTATACGCAGGGTAAATCATCAGTGTCATCCCAACAGTCTCAACCAGGTATTCCGGTCCCTGTAAAAAGGCGCCCAGGCTGGGCGGCCACTCTTGCAGTCATCGCAATGTTACCTTTACTTACCGCCCTTGGTTTCTGGCAATTGCATCGCGCGGAAGAAAAAACCGGAATCCAGGCGGAATATGACCGCAGGGAGAGCGCCGGTGAAATAGCAGTTACCGGAACACTACGGAGTGTTGAAGACCTTCGGTTTTATCGCATTCGTGTTCGTGGTGAATACGAGGTCGATCGGCAAATCTGGCTGGATAACCGGGTGCATAACGGCCAGGTGGGTTACCATGTTCTGACGCCATTACGAATCGAAGGAAGCGATACACGCATTCTCGTTAATCGTGGCTGGATTCATCAAGGCCAGGGCAGAGCCGAGTTGCCGTCGGCGCCGCCACCGGCCGGTATACATACTGTTGTTGGTGTCGCAACAGTGCCATTCAAGGGTGGTTACAGGCTGGGCCCGGCTTTTCAGGCTGACGGAAAATGGCATGCCCGGTGGCAGTTTGTCGAGATGGATCAGTATGCGCAGGCCGTGCCTTACGCTGTGCAGCCGGTCATGATGCTGCTTGACGCAGGCGACCAACCCGGCGGCCTGATCCGCGAATGGAAGCGCCTGGACGCCGGAATCGCTGTGCATCACGGATACGCATTTCAATGGTTTTCGCTCGCTGTTACACTGGCGGGCATCTACCTGTTTTTCCTGTTCCGCAAGCCAGGTCGAGCGGAAGGGACCGATTCGGATATTGAGGCATGACCCAGGACAAGCATACAGTGAACCGAGGCAATCGATTTACAATTATTGCCGTGGCAGTCGTTTTTCTGGCGCCGATAGTCGGTGCCTATATTCTGCATGCAACCGGCTGGCAGCCCGAGAGCACGAAGAACCGGGGCGCTCTGGTACCTGGTCCGGTTGCCATGGCAGAACAGCATTTCAATCTTGCCAATGGCGGCAGTCTTGCACTGAAAGATATTCGTCATAGCTGGGGTGTGCTTTATATTGGTGGCGACAGTTGTGACCCGGACTGCGTTGAGCGCCTGGAGCGATTGCGTCGTGCGCACATATCGCTGGGCAAGAACCAGCCTCGTGTGCACAGGCTTTACCTCGCACGCAGTGCCACCCATGATTACCAGGCGCTTGGTCGGCAGTTCCCGGAGCTGAAAATTCTGGCTGCGCCGGAAGCGGGTATTGTGTCCTGGCGTGCGCAGCTCAAGGATGCGGTTGGAGGTGATCTCGTGCCGGGAATGATGTTTATTATTGATCCGCTCGGTAACGCCATACTCAATTACCGGGCAGATGCGGATCCGGTCGATGTTCGCAAGGATCTTGGCAGGTTGCTGCATGTATCCCGTTTGGGCTGATGAAGCAATCATGGAACCAGACATGACGAGGCAGATTTTATGAGCACAGAAGATACCGCAGCGCCAGAAACCCGGTCGCGTAACCCGCTTCGTATGGCGCGGGAATTTTTTCAGCTGACCAAGCCGGGCGTGGTGGCATTGATTGTATTTACAGCCGTTGTCGGCATGTTCCTGTCTACGCCCGGCGCGGTACCGTTAAGTGTCTTGATTATTGCTTCCCTCGGAATCGGCATGGCTGCCGGTTCAGCAGCAGCCATAAACCATGTTCTGGACCAGAAGGCGGATGCCATTATGGCGCGCACCCGGCATCGGCCGCTACCGCGAGGCGAATTAAGTTCTGCCGAAGCCATTGTATTTGCCATTGTGCTTGGCGCCATTGCCATGACCATCCTGGCTGTATGGATCAACCACCTGACTGCATGGCTGACATTTTTTTCGCTGATCGGTTACTCGGTTATCTATACCGTGTACCTTAAGCGTGAGACGCCGCAGAACATTGTTATCGGTGGAGCTGCCGGTGCGGCGCCGCCGGTATTGGGTTGGGCGTCGGTGACGGGCGAAGTGACCGGCGATGCGTTGCTGCTGTTCCTGATTATCTTTCTTTGGACACCGCCGCATTTCTGGGCGCTTGCGTTGTACCGGGTAAAGGAATACGAGCGCGCCAACATCCCCATGTTGCCGGTTACGCACGGCAGCAAGTTCACACGTTTGCAGATTTTACTGTACACAATTTTGCTTGCGGCAATCACGTTAATGCCGTTTGCGACCGGCATGGCCGGCACGCTGTACCTGGTCGGTGTTACTGTACTAAATGCCATTTTCCTGTATAGCGCCATTGCATTGTACAGGACATACAGTGACGAGCTGGCCAAAAAAACGTTCAAGTATTCAATTCATTACCTCAGCCTGATATTTGCATTGCTCCTGGTCGATCATTATCGCCTGTATATCATTGAGGCATTGCAGTCATTGATGTAGGACCGGAACCATGAAGCTGCTGCTGATCGTTTTTTCCTGCCTGTTACTGGCAGGGTGTCCGGCGCCAAAGCCGACATTTCAAGGCACCGATATGAGCTTTGTTGATTTTGGCAGCTCGCCGGAATTGACCGGGCACGATGGAAACAGGCACAGCGTTTCAGAATACGGGGGTAAGATAGTTGCCGTATTTTTCGGTTACGCAACCTGCCCGCATATTTGTGCACCAGTGCTGTACAAGCTTGCCAAGGTGCGCGCGGCCCTGGGAGAGAAGGCATCAAGCTTCCAGATACTGTTTGTAACAGTGGACCCCGAGGCGGATACACCCGAGGTATTGAAGAAATTTGTTGACGGCTTCGATGCCGATATTATGGGATTGACAGGAACCGTCGCTGAAATAGAGGCAGCCAAACAGCATTACAAGGTAGGTGCGATCGAGCGTATCGATGAAAACAAGAAACGCGTAATTGACCACAGCGGCGCAATTTTTATCTACGATACCAAAGGCAAGCTGAGACTGTTATTCCAGCAGGATGCGGCGGTGGACGCGATTGCGGCTGATATCACCGCGCTGTTGAATATCAGTTAGGTCGTTCTTCCAGTAACTGATCCATGATCAGGCCATAAAAATGCATTCCGGCAGCGTTGTTATATGCCCAGCCCAGGTGGTTGTTGCAGGCTGCGCATAACACCGGAACCCAGTGATAACCCCTGAACCAGCTGTGCGCTGTCGTCCAGTCACCGATTGGAACACATCCGTGAGCCTCGCTGTAACAGCAGATAACAAAATCGACTCCGGCAGGATTTCGAAAACAGTAAACGTGCTGGTTATTGAACTCGATACGGAACCGGGCATGGGTAACAAGGTGTCGGCAGCGTACGCACAGAATGTGGCTATGACTGTCGGGTTTGATCGGCGAATCAACAGCATCATCAGGGAGTTTTTGTGTAGCGCTGTCGGATTCAAGCAATTGGAGGGCGGGCAGCCCGGCAGTAGCACTGAAGCGGTGAAGAGTGCAATGAAAAAGGGCATCATCAGAGAGGCCCTTTTTAATGCCAGGTGAACCGTTCATGATTTCACCGTCACTATACTGGTATCAGGCAAGCATGACCTGTTTCATCTTCGCCATGGCCTTTTTCTCCAGCTGGCGAATGCGTTCAGCCGATACGCCATACTCGTCGGCGAGTTCATGCAGGGTTGCCTTGTCGTCGTTGAGCCAGCGACGGGTGACAATATCGCGGCTGCGATCATCAAGTTCCGCCAGCGCCAGGTGAATCTGTTGCTCCTGGTCTGATTCAGACGACGTCTGGTTTGCCAGGACTTCCGGGTTGTAACGCATGTCCTGCAGGTAACCGGCGGGACTGGCCTGGAAATAATCATCGTCATCGCTGTCATTCATGTCGAAAGCGATGTCCTGGCCGCTCATGCGGGATTCCATTTCGGTGACTGTTTTCTCCGGTACATCCAGGTCGTTGGCCAGCGCCTTGATTTCATCCTGGTTCATCCAGCCCAGGCGGGTGCGCGCCTTGCGCAGGTTGAAAAACAGTTTGCGCTGGGCCTTGGTGGTAGCGACTTTGACAATGCGCCAATTGCGCAGAATGTAATCGTAGATTTCCGCCCGAATCCAGTGCACGGCAAATGACACCAGGCGCACGCCACGTGACGGATCAAAATGTTTTACTGCCTTCATCAGGCCGATATTGCCTTCCTGGATCAGGTCGGCTTGTGGCAGGCCATAGCCGGTAAACTTGCGGGCTATGCGAACCACGGAATGAAGCTGTGACAGGATCAGCTGGCGGACCGCATCCAGGTCACCGTGGCTCTGGTAACGTGTGGCCAGTTCAAATTCTTCCTCGGCTTCCAGTGCCGGTAACTGGTTGACCAGTTGGAAATAGTGGGCCAGACCGTTTTCGGTATTCAGGTTTACTGCTAACGGAAAATTGTTTGCCATCGCTATTGCCTCGTTACTGTCCAATATCAGGAACCGCTAATATTGTGCATTAGTTTAGCACTCTATTTGTGAGAGTGCCAAGTTTCAAGAAAATTCCTGATTTACGTTAAGTCTTTGATTTTTTGTGTTATTGCCGAATAATATGTCAAATTCTGTAAACTGGAACGACAACTTCGGCTAGCGGGGTTCAATTTCAGCTAAATGACGGCTTACGGCAATGCGGGCGCCCAGCCAGCCCATCAAGGCACCGCCTCCAAGCAACACCAGGCTCGCAGGAGCGGACAGGCCGGCCAGGCGGTAATCGCTACCGTACAGGGCTACCAGGTGCTGTATTGGTTCAGCCAGTGCCCACAGGCCGCCTGTGACCAGCAGCCAGGCGACGGTACCGCCAAACAGGCCGTAGAACCACCCGGAATACAGGAACGGCCGACGAATGAAGGCGTTGGTTGCGCCTATGAGTTTCATGATTTCGATTTCCTGGCGCCGATTCAGTATCGCCAATCGAATGGTGTTACTGGTAGTCAGCACGACACCGACGGCAAGCAAGCCACCAAGCAGCAGCACGCTGCGACGGGCAATTTCAAGCAGCGCCTTCAGGCGTTTGACCCATTTCATGTCCAGTTGTGCAAGGTCCACCTGTGGAAGCGTGCCAAGAGTCTCAACAAGCTCGTCCAGTTGCGCGGCTGAGGTGTTTTCAGCCGGTTCGACCAGTAACACACCCGGCAACGGGTTCCTGTCCAGCGCATCCAGGGCGTCACCGAAACCCGAGTGTTGTTTGAATTCCGCCAGCGCCGCGTCCGGATCGATATACTGTACAACCGAAACGTGTTCGTGCTGTTGCAGTTGAGCTGCCAGGGCGCGGGCGTCAGCATCATTTGTACCGTGCTTCAGAAATACGCTGACCTGGGCGTTGCCGCCCCAGCCGGTACTGAGTTGCTGGATGTTTTCCAGTGTGACGTACAAGACGGCCGGCAGCGCGAGACTGATACCAATTACCAGCAAGCTCATCAGCGAGGCAAGCGGTGTTCGCGCCAGCTGGCCAAGGCTGTAAAACAATACCTGCAGATGCCGCATGAAATAATTTTTCATAGCGGTTGCTCGAGACTGTCAAATACCAGTTCACCCTGGTGAAGCTGGAGCACACGTTTTTGCATGCGCTTGAGCTGGCGCAGGTCATGGGTGGCGATAAAAACGGTCACACCATGCTGGTTGAATTCTGCGAACAGGTCCATGATTTCGTCAGAAAGGCGCTCGTCAAGATTGCCTGTGGGTTCATCGGCGAGCAGAATGGCCGGCTTGTTGACCACGGCACGGGCAATGCCCACTCGCTGCTGTTCACCGCCTGAGAGGGTTACCGGCAGCAGTTTGGCCTTGTTCAGCAAGTCGACCTTGTCGAGTGCCGCGTTCACCCGGCGGGAAATTTCGCGGTGGTTGTGGCCAGCCACGACCAGCGGCAGCGAAACGTTGTCAAACACCGTGCGATCCATCAGTAATTTGTGGTCCTGGAAAACAATGCCGATATCGCGACGAAAATAGGGGATGCGCCAGCGTGGAATCTTCATGACATTCTTGTTGTTGATCATGCATTCGCCCCGACTGGGGCGTTCGATCAACGAGATGAGCTTGAGTACCGTGCTTTTTCCGGCACCTGAATGCCCGGCGAGAAATACCATCTCATCATCGTCAATATGAAAGCTGACAGACTTCAGGGCATCATGACCCTGTGGATAGCGCTTGCTGACGTGATGAAAGTGAATCATGGTTTGATGTGTTTTGTCCTTGTCAGCCCCGTTCCTGGTTATCAAAAAGGGCGTGTATGAATTCAGTGGCATCAAATGGACGAAGGTCTTCAGCTGATTCGCCGACACCGATAAAACGAACCGGGATACCAAACCGGCGGGCAATGGCAACAATGATGCCGCCCTTGGCTGTGCCGTCGAGCTTGGTCAGGTTAATGCCGGTTACGCCAACAGCATTGTTAAAGTGCTCAAGTTGCGATAACGCGTTTTGCCCGGTGCCGGCGTCCAGGGTAAGCATGACTTCATGCGGCGCGCTGTTGTCCAGCTTGTTGATAACGCGCTTGATTTTTTGAAGTTCCTGCATCAGGTCGGAGTGCGTATGCTGGCGCCCGGCAGTGTCGATAATCAGCACGTCAGCACGTCGCGCACGCGCTGCTTCAACTGCATCATGAGCCACTGATGCAGCGTCGGCGCCGGTAGGCTGGGCGATGACATCGACATCGTTGCGCTGACCCCATTGCTGTAACTGTTCAACGGCCGCGGCGCGGAAGGTATCGCCGGCAGCGAGCACCACCTTGAATCCCTGCTGTTTGAGACGATGGGTAATTTTGCCGGTAGTAGTGGTTTTGCCAACCCCGTTTACTCCGACCATCATTATAATGTAGGGCCGTGTCTGTTCCGGTATGGTGAGTGCCTGCTGACAGGGTAGCAGCAGTTTTTCCAGTTCGGCCTGGATGGCCCGGTAGACCGCTTCCGGGTCCGATAATTCCTTGCGCGCAATCTTGCCGGTGATGTCGCTGATAATGGCTCCGGTGGCGTCGATACCGATATCCGCGGTAAGCAGAATATCCTCAAGATCATCGATCAACTCCTGGTCCAGTTGCTTCCGTCCGAGCAGCAGGTTCCCCAGGCCGGCGCCAAGCGATTGCCGGGTCGCGCCCAGTTTCTGACCCAGGCGCGACAGCCAGCCGTTTTTCTTCGGGGCATCTGTCCCGGAATGCGTGTCGTCTGTCATAAATTCGGAAAATTCGGGTTGTACAGGCAATTTGTGCCGTGATTTTTTTTCCGGGGTATCCTACCATCGGTCGGCAATCGGAGTAAGACAGGATCATGACAGTAATGGAATTAATCAGACGAGCTGCCTTGTTGGCGCCAATCGTGTTGCTTGGTGCCTGCACCACAACACAAATTCATGAGCGGACCCTGGATAATGGCCTCAAAATCATTGTCCAGGAAAATCACCGGGCACCGGTGGTGGTATCCCAGGTCTGGTACAAGGTTGGTGCCATTGATGAGCCTGAGGGATTGACTGGTATTTCTCATGTACTGGAGCACTTGATGTTCAAGGGTACGAAAACCCTGAAGCCCGGCGAGTTCTCACGTATTATCGCGGCGGAAGGTGGCCGGGAAAACGCTTTTACCGGCAATGATTACACCGCCTACTTCCAGACCCTGGAAAAATCACGCTTGCCAGTGAGTTTCCGCCTGGAAGCGGACCGCATGCAAAACCTGGTTTTCGACGAATCGGAGTTCCAGAAAGAGGCAGCAGTTGTCCGTGAGGAACGTCGCCTGCGTACGGAAGACAATCCCGAGGCGCTGACTTACGAGCAGTTTAATGCCACCGCTTACACCGTGCACCCTTACAGGCATCCCATCGTCGGCTGGATGAAGGACCTGGAGGCGCATACGCTTGATGACATGAAGCAGTGGTACAGCAACTGGTATGCGCCCAATAATGCCACGCTGGTTGTCGCCGGTGATGTGCGGCCTGCCGAGGTGTTCAGTCTTGCAGAACAGTACTTCGGCAAGCTGCCGGTACGAAAGACGGCACGTCGCAACATTCCTGCAGAACCCGCACAAACCAGCGCCAGGCACAGTACTGTCAAGGCGCCGGCAAAAGTACCTTATTACATAACCGGTTATCATGTACCGGTGCTCGGGCACGGCAAGGATGAGGATGTCTACGCGCTCAGTGTGCTGGCAGGCGTACTGGATGGTGGTAACAGCGCGCGCCTGACGCGTGAGCTGGTGCGAGGCAGCCAGGTTGCTGCCTCGGCCGGTGCCGGGTTTAATGGCATGGCGCGCGGCCCGGGCATGTTCATGCTCGATGGCACACCGGCTTCCGGCAAGACCGTGGCCGAACTTGAATCCGCGCTGATGCAACAGGTTGAGCGCCTGAAGCAGGAAATGGTCAGCGAGGATGAGTTAAAGCGTATCAAGGCGCAGGTGCTGGCCAGCGATATATTTGGCCGGGATTCGGTGTTTTACCAGGCTATGCGCATCGGCATGATGGAAACCATTGGCCTTGATTACCGCACCATGGATGATTACCTCGACAATATCAAGAAGGTAACACCTGAAAAGATGCGTGAGGTGGCGCAAAAATACCTGGTTGTCAGCAACCAGACAACAACGGTGCTGGAGCCTCAGCCCATGAACACCAAGTCACGTCGCAAGCCGATGCCGGGAGGTGGTCATGGGCGTCATTAAATCTGTCGTAACATTTGTATTGCTGGGACTGGCTGCCAGTGCGCTGGCCGGGCCTGACATTCAGACCTGGAAACTGGATAACGGCACGAAAGTATTGTTTGTGCCGGCGCGTGATCTGCCCATGGTTCAGCTGAGCCTGGTGTTTGATGCCGGCAGTGCGCGTGACCCGGAACATCGATCCGGCCTGGCCGGATTTGTTGCCGGCATGCTGGAAGAGGGCGCCGCCGGCCTGACGGCCAACCAGGTGGCAGATGGATTTGAATCCCTGGGTGCCGAGTTCAGTGCCGGTGTTGATAACGACATGGCCATGATAAACCTGCGTAGCCTGGCGGACAGCGACTATCTTGATCCGGCCATTGAATTGATGCAGAAACTGGTCACCCGTCCGGATTTTCCTGAAGCCAGCCTCGCTCGTGAGCGCGCGCGTGCCATCGTGGGTTTCGCTCGTGCGCGGCAGCAGCCGGACTATATCGGGAAAATCCGGTTCTTTGATGCCATGTACGGCAAGCATCCCTACGCGCATCAAACTGAAGGCGATGAAGCCAGTGTCAAGACGATAGCTGTTGACGACCTGAAGCAGTTCCACAAGCAGTTTTACGTAGGCAACAACGCCGTGTTGGCCATAGTAGGTGATCTATCAGGCAAGGCTGCAAGGACATTGGCAAACAGGCTTGCCGGCACACTGCCAGCCGGTAACAGCGCCACTGATATTCCGAAAGTGTCGTTACCCGCCGCTTCCTACAAAAAACATATTCCGTTCCAGTCCACGCAGACCCATATCTTTATTGGCCAGCCGGGCATGTCGCGCACGGACCCTGATTACTTCAGTCTTTATGTCGGTAACTATATCCTGGGTGGCGGCGGTTTTGTTTCGCGGCTGATGGACCAGGTGCGTGAAAAGCAGGGACTGGCTTACAGTGTCTACAGTTATTTCTGGCCATTGCGCGAGCCCGGACCTTTCCAGATCGGCATGCAAACCAAGAACAGCGAACGCGACAAGGCACTGGCGTTGCTGGACAGGATACTGCGCGATTTTGTAAAGAACGGTCCAACTGATGCGGAATTGAAGGCTGCCAAGCAAAACCTGACCGGCGGTTTCCCCATGCGTATAGATAGCAACAAGAAAATCAGCGGCTATCTTGCGGTCATCGGGTTCTATGACTTGCCGCTGGATTATATTGACCGGTTCATCGGCAATGTTGAAGCCGTCACCGTTGAAAGCATCCGCGATGCGTTCCGGCGTCGCGTGCACCCTGACAAGATGGTTACCATTACTGTCGGTGGCTAGGGCCGCATTGGCTACGCGAAAACATCATCACTATCCGGGCGTGCTTCGCATTATTGGCGGCCAGTGGCGAGGTCGCAAGTTGCCGGTGCCGGAGAGTGATGGCTTGAGGCCCACGCCCAACCGGGTACGCGAGACCCTGTTTAACTGGCTGCGTCCACACTTGCCCGGTGCCCGGTGCCTGGATGTGACCGCCGGGACCGGGAGCCTTTGTCTCGAGGCCTTGTCGCAAGGCGCTGATAAGGTGGTCATGGTGGAACAGTCGGCTGAGGCCGTGCGTGCGCTGCGCCAGAACCTTGAGTCGCTCGGAGCCGGTGACCGCGCCCAACTGATCCAGGGCGATGGGCTGGCGTTTCTCGATGGCCCGGTTACGCCGGTGGATATTATTTTTCTGGACCCGCCATTTCGCAGTGACCTTGTCGCCCGCTGCTCTCGAAAGATTGCCGAACGTGGCTGGTTGAAATCGGGTGGCCTGGTCTATATTGAAGCCCCGAGGGAAATGAGTCCCTTGCCGATCCCGGACGACTGGTCACTGATTCGCAGCAAAACAGCGGGTAAGGTGGGGTATCATCTGGCCCGATCCGGACATTCTCAGGAGTAACATCGCCATGACGCGCGCCTTGTATCCAGGCACATTCGATCCTATTACCAATGGCCACACAGACCTGGTTCGGCGGGCGGCACGCCTGTTTGATGGTGTGGTCGTGGCGGTGGCGGCCAACCCGGGAAAAACGCCTTTATTTGATCTGGATACGCGCGTTGCCATGGCAACGGACGTGTTGAAAGGAGTCAAGGGGGTCGAGGTGACCGGCTTTGACAACCTGCTGATCAACTGTGTGCGTGAGCATGGAGCCCAGGTGATTCTCCGCGGTCTGCGCGCCGTTTCTGATTTTGAGTATGAATTCCAGATGGCAGGCATGAATCGACGACTCGCCGAAGACGTGGAGACCGTATTCCTGACGCCGTCGGAGGAAGACATGTTTATTTCGGCAACATTGGTCAAGGAAATCGCCGCCTACGGCGGAAACGTGACTGAATTTGTGGACTCCCGTGTGGCGGCTGCGCTGGCTGCCAAGCTGGGAAAATAGGCTATACTGATTGAAATTTGTAGCAGGTGACTTATGGCTTTATTGATTACTGAAGAATGCATTAACTGCGATGTCTGTGAACCCGAGTGCCCCAACGCTGCCATTACCCAGGGTGACGAGATCTACGAGATCAACCCGGACCTGTGTACAGAATGTGTTGGACATTACGAGACGTCACAATGTGTTGAAGTATGTCCGGTAGACTGCATCATCCCGAATCCTGAAAAACAGGAATCGCAGGAAGAGCTGCAATCCAAGTACGAGGCCCTGATGGCCGATGACTGAATCCGGGTTGTATCGGCGTAAAACCCGAATACAGCCAGTCTGCAGGGGTGAGCGAGCAATCTCTCACCCCTTGGTTTTTGGAGAACAGGAATGAACTGCTTGCTCAGGACGACGATTATTGCCGGTTTGACCGGGTTGCTTGCCAGCCATGTTGCCCTGGCTGACCAGAATACGGGCCTGCGGCCCGCCATTGCCTCGGCACATCCGCTGGCCACCCTGGCCGGGATGCGTACCCTGGAGCGGGGCGGTAACGCCTTTGACGCCGCGATAACCGTGAGCGCGGTATTGGCAGTGGTGGAGCCAACCGGATCCGGCATGGGTGGTGGCGGGTTCTGGTTGCTGCACCAGGCGGACAGTGGTCGCCAGGTAATGATTGATGGCAGGGAACGGGCGCCGTTGGCCGCTCACCGCAACATGTACCTTGATTCACAAGGGCAACCGGTACCCGGGTTGTCACTGGATGGGCCACTGGCCGCAGCTATTCCCGGACAGCCGGCAGCGCTGGATTACCTTGCGCGTCACTACGGTCGTCTGCCATTGGTGCAAAGCCTGGCGCCGGCCATTCGTGTTGCGAAGCTTGGCTTTCCTGTGGGCGAGCATTATCGGCAAATGGCCGGGCTCAGGCTTGAAGCACTTCGTGAGCATGGCGCCGGCGCTGTATTTCTTGATAAGGGCCGGCTGCCCGGGCGTGGCTATGTTCTGCGTCAGCCGGATCTTGCCAACATGTTGGAGTTGCTGGCCAAGCACGGGCGCGATGGAATCTACGCGGGCGCCTTCGCCGAGAGGCTGGTAGATGGAGTCCGTGAGGCAGGCGGAATCTGGTCGATGAAGGATCTGGCTGAGTACAACATTGTTGAACGCGAACCAATCAGGTTGAGTTATCGTGGCTATCGGGCAACGTCCGCACCGTTGCCATCATCAGGCGGTATTGTGCTGGCACAAATATTCAACATTCTTGGCGGTTTTGACCTGGCTGCCATCGACCCGGTCAAGCGCAAGCATCTTGTCATCGAAGCCATGCGCCTGGCTTATCGTGATCGTGCCCGTTACCTGGGCGACAGTGACCATGTAAAAGTCAATGTCCAGGAATTGGTTTCAGCCGGCTACACCGATCGCCTGCGCAATGATATTGACCCTGATGCAGCAACACCCAGTACCTTCATGGAGGGTACCGGTGCAACCCGAAACAAGGGCGAAGACACGACACACTTTTCCATTATCGACAAGGATGGTAACCGGGTTGCGGCAACGTTAAGTATCAATTATCCATTTGGTTCGGGTTTCATGGTGCCCGGCACCGGCATGGTGCTGAACAACGAGATGGATGATTTTTCCATCAAGCCCGGAGTGCCGAACGTATACGGGCTGGTAGGCAATGAAGCCAATGCCATCGCCCCGGGCAAGCGGCCGTTATCAAGCATGTCGCCAACATTTATCGAGAATGAAGATAGTGTATTGATAATTGGCACGCCCGGTGGCAGTCGTATTATCAGCATGGTGCTGCTGGCATCACTTGAGATGATGGAAGGGCGCGGCAATGTAAAAGACTGGGTCAGCCTGCCACGTTACCATCACCAGTACCTGCCGGACTCCGTGACTATCGAGCCCGGTGCATTGTCCGTAAAACAACGTTCAGACCTGGAGGCCATGGGCCACAGCATCAACGAGCGTGACGCGAGTTACGGCAACATGCATGCCGTGTACTGGAACAGGAAAGCAGGCAAGCTTGAATCTGCCAGTGATCCGCGTGGAGAAGGAATGGCAAAAACCGGGAACTGATCACTCGCTACAAATTCGTGATGAGCCTGGCCGCCGTCTGAACCGAAAAAACATGATAGTTGCCAATAGCCCTACCTGGCGACCGGGCCCGGAGAGTCGCATGCCCCGGGACGGAAGCTGCGAACTTTGGCATCAGCGCAGGCATGGCAGGCATTGCTGTAGGTCTTCTTTTCCGTTGCCGGGCATGGCGCCTTGATGCACCGTATACCGGTATCGCGGTCAGCACAGACGGGGTTGTAGTCCATGGTGCAAACCTGTGGCCGCGGGTCGGTGCAGGTGCCTGGCTCGGGCAGTGCCTGGGCTGCCAATACATTCTGTGTCGATAATATTAATACGAGCATCAGTATGCTGATGCAGATGAGCAACACAGCTGTAGCCTGTTGCATATGCTGATTGTTCTTTTGGGCAGTCATTTGATACATCCTTCCTGTAACAGAAAACCGTATTGAGCGTTTACACGCCTGGTCGTCGCGTTTGCGCGTGCCGGATCGCATCCATGTTAACACCCGTGTACAACTCGGCTTCATTGTAGTCATATTCGACGCCGGCCCGGCTGATCTGGACAATAACCAGGTTGCGGTCGACATCAGAGCGGTTTTCAGGGCCGCCATGACAAGTGGAAGGATGCAGGGCAATGGCGTCGCCAGGCTCCATAGCCAGTGACACAAGTTCATCGGTCTGACTCATCAATTTGCAATCACCTTCATTATTGCGATGACTGCCGGGAATAACCTGCAAAGCACCATTGGCCGGGGTGACCGGGTCAAGCGCAATCAGGATGCGCAGGAAATCGTCAGCATTTCGCGGGCATATGTACTGGTTGGGATGATCCCGGTGCCAGGCCATGTTGGGACCAATGTGTGCCGGCTTGCGCGTAACATTGGCAAAATTAAATTCAATATTGTTACTGCCCAAAAGTGTTGTTGCGAGTGTTTTCACGGGCTCACCGATAGCGGCGGAAAAGATGCCGGGCAACAGCACAGGCAGGTTGCCGATAATAAATGGCACGGCAGCCAGGGATGCAGCTTCGATACCGGGATTGCGACGGGGGCTTAACACGCTGAGCGGTACAATATCTTTTTGCCAGTATGGGTGAGTCGGAGACAACACCGTCAGCAACTCGTCCAGTTGTTGCCTGAGCCTGCCGGCAGTGACATGGTCGACAAGTCCCCGAACCGGAAGAAAGCCATTGTTGTGGTAGTCTGCGATCATTGGTGTCTCCGGGCGCGGGCAGGTTCATCCATAGACAATGCTGGTCAGCATAACACAAATCAGACTGGCAGAAGCTTTTCCATATACACGCTTAGCGGATCACCGGTGTAGTCGCCGTAAGGCCCTCGGATCGTGTAGCCCAGGGACTTGTACAGGCCAATCGCCTCCGGTTGGTAGATGCCCGTTTCCAGGCGAATGCTGCGAAGTTGTTGCGAGCGAGCCTCTTGTTCGAGAGCCTCCATGATCATTCGACCGCCACCGCGACCGCGATAGGCGTCTATTACAAACAAACGCTTGATTTCTCCGTAGCGTATTTCATCGGACAGGGATTTCAGGGCACCCATGCCGGCAACCGTGCCTTGATCGAACAATCCCACGACCAGAACGTTGCCGCGCGAAAGCGCTTCGATGCCATCAAGGTGACAGCTGTCGGCTGGATAGAGGCTGGTGGTGTAGGTGTCGGACAGGGCAAGCAGCTCCGGAATACCATTGGTTCCGGTTGTCACGGTTTGAACCACGAGGGCTGATGTGGTGTTCTGGTCAGGCACGTTATTGCGACTCCGGGTAACAAAACAGGGCCCGAACATGCGGGCCCTGTGTACTGGCATGTGCTAGTAGTTATCAGGCGCGTCTGGCCTGTGTTTGGCCCCCTTCATCGCGCAGCGCCTGGATAATGGCATCTGCGCGTTTTTCGAAACCGGTTTCCTGGTTGCGGATTCCATCACGGATATGTTCCAGTTCCTTGAGCCGGTCTTCAAGCGTGTCACTGGCCTGGTGGATACGCTTGATGCTTTCAAGGCGACGTCGCAGCTGGATCTGGTGCTCGCGCACCTGCGCTTCCATAGGTGACATGATGGTCTTGAGCCAGGCGTCGGCATCCTTGTTGGCCATCTTGTAGATCATGCGTATCTTGGCCACCGACGAGTCAAAGAACTGGTCGGTAAGGGTCTTTTGTTCTGTGCGCAGGAACGACAGGCTGCGAACAAACTGTTCATGCTTGTCCTGCAGGCGCTTGATCTCGCGCATGTAGCGCATGACAGAGAAATGACCGGGCTTGATGTTGCTGAGACCGTGCTCTTCCTGGAACTTCTTGTAGACGCCTTCCATCAATTCCTTGATTTCCTGGGCCTGCTTTGAAACCTGCTCCATGGTGCCGGTGGTTTCCTTGAAGAAGCTGATCATCAGCGCCTTCAGGCCGCTGGTGGTCAGGCTGATACGCATGTCCTTGCGGGTTTCGGCGATGCGCTTGTCCAGCGCCTTCAGGTTCAGGTGCGTGTACAGCACGTTGGTCTGCTGTGAAAAAATGCTGCGCGTCGCCTGGAAGCGTTGCATGCTCTTTTCAAAAACGGCCTTGTCTTCCTGGACCTTGTTCATCATGTGTTCGATGACATCGATGTTCTTGCCGTTGAGGCTGGACAGTTCATCAATGTGCTCGTACACACCCTTGAGTCGCTGGCCAATCAGGGCGCGTACCGCCTTGATTATGCTTTCAAGATCTTCGGCAACGTTATCGCGAACGATGCCGCGCTTGTCCGGAATCAGTTCACTGCCGAGCGCGTTTTCCAGCCTCAGCAACTGGCTGCGCTCCAGCGTGGCCTGGTCGTTCTTGATTTTGCCGTAAAGACCTTTTTGCGCCGACACCGGGTAGACGTTGTGATCGGACAGCGACAGGATCTTCGCTGTTTCACGAATCTGGCGATCGATTTCGCCGTTTACATCGGCATCAGATTTAAGATCATCCCAGAGGCCGTCAATCTTGTTCAGAACCACCATGCGACCACGCTTGTTGCTGCCCTTGCCCTGGCTGATGTGATCGTGCCAGACATCGATGTCGGACTTGGTAACGCCGGCGTCGGCGGCGAGGATAAACAGTACCGCGTGAGCGCTGGGCAGCATGTTCAGGGTCAGCTCGGGTTCGGCGCCCAGTGCATTCAGGCCCGGGGTATCGAGAATCACCAGGCCTTGTTCCAGCAGCGGATGCGGATAATTGATGATGGCGTGGCGCCACTTGGGTACCTCGACCAGTCCATCGTCGTTGAGCTGGAGACCGATTTCGTTTTCTTCGTGGGCGATGTGGAAGCCCAGTTCCTCGGCTTCGTTGGTGGTGACTTCCTTGATTTCCACTACATGCCGCAGCGCCTTGATCATGCTGTCGGAATTTTTTACGTCCAGCGGTATTTCCTGCCACTCGTCATTGAAGCGGCGGTATTCGCTGATGGTGGTGCCGCCCTTACGTGTTTCTACCGGCAACAGGCGCAGGCAGGGTTTGGTGCCCAGGTCGTACTGCAGCTCGGTGGGACACATGGTGGTGCGCCCGGCCGCCGAGGGCAGAATCCGCTGGCCGAAATTGGCAAAGAAAATGGCGTTAATCAGCTCGGATTTGCCGCGAGAAAATTCGGCGACAAATGCCACGTAAAGTTTGTCGTCGCGCAGGTTGCTCATGACCTGGTCGAGGCGCTGGTCGACGCGGGCGTCACCGAGGTCCTGGTCTTTCAGCCAGGCGCGCAGCTCATCGACGGAATCGAACAGGTTCGTCCGCCAGCCGCTGTACTCCTCTAAATGTTTTTCGATACCCTTGCTACTCATAGGTTTCCCCTTGATGAGTTTATTATTATAGATTCTATTGATAACTTTTCAGCTATCCGACGACCAGCCAGATAGTCGGTTTTTTGATTCGGACAAATGGCCGGGCCTGTATTGACACTGCCTCAAGTTTAGTTGCTTTTACTCGAGTTGAAAACCCAAAATCTACGTAGAATTAGCCAGTTATCGGTTTATTCTAAACGAATTTCTGAGAATTTCACCAAACAGGGCCAGGATTTGGCTCAGTTTTGACAGCGGCGACAATAAAAAAGTGAACGGTTACTGCGCATCAGGCGCTGAATGGCTTGTCCGCAGTTTGGGCAGGCCTGGCCTTCGCGACCATAGACATGCAGGGTTTGCTGGAAATAGCCAGGCTGTCCATCGGCCTGGTGAAAATCGCGCAAGGTGGTGCCGCCTTTCCGAATGGCGGCTTTGAGCACGGATTTGGCTGTAGCGACCAGTTTTTCGGTTTCCGCCCGGGTCAGGCGCCCGGCAGGCCGCGTGGGTCGAATTCCGGCCAGGAACAGCGCCTCGTTAGCGTAGATGTTGCCAATACCGGCGACGATATGGCCGTCCAGCAAAAACTCGCGCAGGGCACGCTTGCGCTTGCGTGACTGCCGGTACAGGTAGTCGGCATTAAAGGCCTCCGACAGCGGTTCCGGGCCGATGTCTTTTAGCAGCGCGTGCTCATCCGGGTGGTGCCCGGCCCAGAGTACCGCGCCAAATCGTCTCGGGTCATGCAGTCGCAACGATTGGCCGTTGGCCAGGTCCAGGGCGACCCGGTCGTGGGGTCGGTAGGGGGTGTCGACAGGTACGACAGCCAGGCTTCCGCTCATGCCGAGATGAACCAGCACCGTCCCCGGAGAGGTATCAATCAGAAGGTACTTGGCGCGTCGGCGTACGCCAACTACTTGTGCGCCCGGTAACTTCGTGCACAGGCTGCGCGGTACCGGCCAGCGTAATTTAGCCTGGCGAATGTGTACTCTATTGATGGTTTGGCCGGCCAGTAGCGGTTCAATACCTCGCCGGGCGGTTTCCACCTCGGGCAGTTCGGGCATTAGTCAGCCTTTTTTGCCGGTGTGCCGGGCTCCGGTTTGGCAGCCGGTTTCAATGTTAACAACCGGTTGCCGATATCGGCGGCAAAACGGTACTCCAGTGCTTCATCCGGGCGATACAGGACAAATTCAGGCTCATAGCCAAGAATGCCGAGCCGAGTCGTGACAGGCTTGGCGTCGCCAGAATCGGTTTTCATGACCGCGTTGATCCAGCGTTGTACCGGTTTATTGCTGTACCGGTCTACTGACAGGGCATGGGCCAGGCGCCATTCGTTGATGAAGCCGTTAATGGTGTCGGCGCTGATATTCTTGTCAGTCGGAGCCAGCTGCCAGCTGCCATTCTGGTACTGGAGTTTCTGTTCACCTAGATCCAGCGCTACCAGCTTGTGGTTTTCTTCCAGCAAGGACGTGCTGAGGAAGTCTGTATACCGGTTTTCAGTCATACGCAAAGAGTTGGACGAAACCAGCAATACCGCGTCGCCGGTCTGAACGTAGCGCTGTTCCTTGAGTGGGTGCTTGTGACCGATAGTGATCTCGGTCCGGTTGAACGTGATCCGCGTAGCGGTACTGCCAAGGCCGTAGCCCGTTGCCGACTTGCCGTCGAGGGCAAGACGCAGACCGGATTTGTCGGCAGCGATTTTGAGCAGGCCGCTGATGTTGAAGCGGTTGGCGCGGGCGTTGACCGGCGCGGTCATGCGCCAATTGCCATCGATTATTTCGAATACCATGGCATCGTTACCTGGTTGCCGTAGTTCGATGCGTTGAATGTCGCCGGGCTTTAATTGACTGACCGGGTATTCCGGTTTTGCTTCCTTGCCGGGTTGCAGTTTGACCAGCAACAACAGTACGGCAATGATGCCAACAAGTGCTAGGTTGATAAGCCAGCGATTTTTCATTGTACTGGTTGCTTCCTCAATACTTGCGACGACGCCACCAGACCAGCACACCGGTGACAATCAGGGCTAGCGGAATAAATACCATGAAGATCAGGGCAATAGTGATTTGCGCAGTGTGTGACAGGTTCAGCCCCTGGTCGCTACCGGCGCGCACCGGAATGGAAACATAAGCGTCGTCCTGGCTCAGCCAGTTGGCCATGCTCAGGCCAAGATCAAGATTGCCAACATTGCCCAGGTAGCTGTTGGACAGAAAATCGCCATCAGCAATCACCAGGATTCGTTGCTCCGCGCCTTTATCCTGCTTGCCGTTGTCGCGACTGAAACTGATGGCAACGGTAACCGGTCCTTGAGTGTCCCGACCCTTGTCGAATTGCACGCCAGCATCAAGGCGACCGGTTTCGACCCAGGTATTTTCTCGTGTATCCAGGACAATAGCGGGTTTCCAGCCGCTATTTTCCGTTTCATCCTGGTGCTGTATGGCGCCGACTGTCGGGAACACGGTCATGGTGCTGAAATTCTTGACGATGGGGTGGCTGTTGTAGCTGGCCATGATTACGTTGGCGGCATTGCCGGCGATGAGCTGGCCTTCAGCATCTATGACCATGCCGCGCATGAACTCGATGCCAAATATCTCGGCAATGGGCCGCAGGCTCGCCGTAGCCTTTTCACTGCCGGCGGGGTCATTTAGCCAAAGGAGATTACCACCTTGTTCGATATAGCGGCGTATGGCTTCCACTTCGCCCTTGAGCAGTGCGGTTTGCGGTGAGGCAATAACCAGGGCCGTGGTATTTTCCGGTATGGCAGTGTTCTCGGCGAGATTCAGTGATCGTGCCTTGAATCCACGTTTTTGCAGCTGGTCAGCCCAAAGCGACAGGTCAAAGTTGCGTTGTTTGTCCGGGCTGCGTTCACCGTGGCCGTCGAGAAAGACCAGCCAACGGTCACCGGCGTGACCGAGCCGGGTCAGCGTGTTGGTCAGGTTTTCTTCATTGAGCTTGGTCAGTGTTTCGCGGCTGTTGTTGTACTCCAGCAGCAGCTCACCGTCATACTGAATATTGGCTTCGCGCACTTTTTCCGGGTTCTCGTCGGGATCGACAAACTCCAGCGTGATATCGTTTTTGTGTTTGCGGTAGCGATCAATCAATGCATTGATGGCCTTGCGTCGGCCTTCACGCTTGCTGGCAAAGGCGGTTATGTGTACTGGCTTGTCCAGGGTGTCCAGGGTCTTGATACTGGCTTCTGACAATGAATGACGGCTGCTCTGGGTCCAGTCAAATTCCAGGTGATAGTCCCGCGACAGCCATTGCAGCAGGCCAATGGCCAGCAGAAACAGCAGGACAAAACTGACATTGGCAAGGCGCAACTGTTTGCGTGATTGGGCGGAGAGCTTCATGTTTAACCTCCCAGGCGGTCGGCATCCAGCCGACGTACGCTCATTACCAGGAACGTGGTAATGAACAGCAACAGGTATATAGCATCGGCGCTGTCAAAGACGCCGCGTAAAAACGGCTCATAGTGATTCAGCAACGACATATAGGCGAGCAGGCTTTCATCGCCGGAACCGGAAAGATCCAGTATCCAGAACAGCAAGGCAACGCCGAAACTGCTGATGGCGGCCACGGTTGGTGTTTGTGTCAGCGTTGACATAAACAGGCCGACGGCGGCGAATGCTGCCAGCATCAGGCCAAGGCCCAGTACACCGGCAGCCAGCAGGCCAAAGTCAATGCTGCCACCGGCGAGCAAAGACAGTGGCATTAACGTGATCATGAACAGTACCAGCATCAGGAAAAAGACGATGCCCAGGTACTTGCCTAATACAATCTCTGTCATGGTAACCGGTGCCGAGAACAGCAGGCTCAGTGTGCGGTTGCGGCGCTCCTCGCTGACAAGGCGCATGGTGATCAGCGGCACTACCAGCAAAAGGATGATGGCGGCGTTGCCAAACAGTGGCGCCACGATAATCTCGGTCAGACCGGGTGCATCGGCCATGCCGAGTAACTGGCTTTGCCACTGGAGATATTGTTCCACATGACCCAGGAACAGGTATGACAGGATCATCTGGACCACGGCCAGGATCACCCAGGCAAGAGGTGACAGGAACAAGGTACGGAACTCACGCCAGGCTATGGTTCTGATCATGCTGCATCCTCCGGATCTGCCTTGTGCGAGTTCTCCGTGGTGGTGAGTTCAACAAAAATATCTTCCAGTGAAATTCGCCCCGGGCGTAATTCCGCGAGGCCCCAGTTGTTTTCCACGGATGTTTTCACCAGTGCGTCGGTCGGGTCGTCGCCGACTTCATGTACCGCACGAATGTAGTCATCTTTTTCCAGGGTTGCCTTGAGGATGCCGGGAATGCTTTCCACCTGGGCCGTGGTTGGTGCCCGCCGAAAGCGCAGTGTCAGTGAATTGCCGGCCAGTTGTTGTTCCAGGCCCTCGATAGTATCAGTCATCACCAGTTCTCCCCTGTTGATGATCTGGACCCGGGAGCAGGTCATCTGGATTTCCGGCAGGATATGGCTGGACAGGATAACGCTGTGATCCTGTCCAAGGCCCAGTATCAGTTCGCGAATCTCGCGAATCTGGATCGGATCAAGACCCACGGTTGGTTCATCAAGAATAACAACCGGCGGCATGTGAATAATGGCCTGGGCAATACCCACGCGTTGCTGGTAGCCCTTGGACAGGTTGCCAATGAGTCGCTTGCTGACGTCGGTGAGACCGCACTTCTCCTTGGCGGCATCGCGCGCCGCCAGGCGTTGGCTCCGTTCGATGCGATTCAGCGCGGCTGCATAATCAAGGTATTCATCAACGGTCAATTCGCGGTAAACCGGCGGCTGTTCGGGCAGGTAACCAATGGCGGCTTTTGCCTCTCGCGGATCCTCCAGCAGGTCGTGGCCGGCGATGCTGATACTGCCAACGGAAGGCGCCAGGTTACCGGTGATGATTTGCATGGTCGTGGTTTTGCCGGCACCGTTGGGCCCAAGAAAACCCAGTACTTCACCCTTGGCAACACTGAAGCTGATGTTCTTCACCGCAGGGATGTTGCCGTAAAACCTGGACAGGTCTTTGACTTCTACCAGTACTTCAGACATGGGACTCCCGATTCCTCGTGACCGTGGGCGCACATTGTAAAAACAGGGCCGGTATTGTCAACGGACGCTACCACCGGCCCGAAAAGCAGTTCTAAATGACTACAGCCAGTTGCTCGTCAGCACACCTATGCCGATGCGTGTATTGACATGGTTGTAATCGACAAGGCTTTCACCATAGCCGTGAAACAGTTGCAGGTACAAGCTGAGTTTGCGGTTCTCGGTAACAGGATAACTGAAATCCAGTTGTCCGGCTCCCTTGTTGTCGCCTTTTGACTTGAGATTGTTGCGAAACATCAGGCCAAGATTCACGACGCCATTGCCATAGGCCAAGGTCAGTTCGCCCCTGCCCATATAGTCGAGAATATCCGGATTATCGTCGTTAGCAAGGCTTTCCGGAAACCGGTACCAGGGCTTGATACTGATGGCGTAATCGTGCCGGGCAAAAACAAAATCCAGGTAGGCGCGGTTCCAGCTGCGTGACAAGTCTCCTGACTGGCCATTGGAGTGATGGTTGATGCCCAGGGTAACAAGTGGCAATGCCCAGTTGCCGATCTTCAGGTCCGGAAAGAAATAACCCAGCAGTTCCGGCTCGTGATTGGTTTCACGAAACGGTCGTGAGACTGGTTCGTTATAGGCCTGCCAGAAGGCTTTCTGGGTGTAGGCTGCAAATACGGCGAACCGGTTCCGGGTCGCTTTTTTCTGGATCCATACCGGGTACTTGAGACTCAGGTGAATAATGAGTTCTTCGTGGCCGGGTGCCTCATCATAATACCAGTTAGCCAGGTTGGGTTCGTCGGCGTAGGAATACAGCAGTACATAATTGGGCCGGTGAGGCAGTAGCGCAAATTCCTTCATGACCAGTTCGCGCTCATGAAGAATGCGATGTTCCAGGCGACTGCGCCGGGCAGATCCCGGTGACTGGTTTTGTTCGCCATCGATACTGGTTGCTGCCCCGGCATCCTGGTCGCTGCTTTCCGGTTGAGCCGTCGCGGGCGTTGCCGTGCCTGCAAGTTCGTGGTCAGGAGCAGGATCGGCCTGGTTGACATCCCGGGCAGGTGCGGCAGGTGCGGTCATCAAGGCCAGAGCGAGCACTACAGCCGGTGCCAGGGTCTTCAGGGGTTCGCGCATGGGCATCCTTCTCCATGAGGTCGGGTAATGGTCGCCTGCAACTATCTGTGGAACACCCGTTATCGTCAAGCACCGGGTTTGTCCGTTTGCCCGGGAGCCGAGACCTGAAAAATGCCGTATATGGCCCGCCCGGGAGCGTGCCGGCCAGGATTTGTCCTGGGCCTCGCCCGTGGCCGTCAAGGCACGATGTCGTGCAATTTTGACGGCGCTTGCGACCCGGGATGGTGCCGGAGGCCGTAACAGGTACCGGTTCTTGGCGAAGTCGGTGGTTTGCGACTATCCTGTGGTCAGTAACCGTACCGCCGCGATTGCCGAAACAGGCCGGTTCCCGACCACCGGCTGGCCGCGCGGAGACATGCTTGTTTTGGTGTTTCATGCTTGTATAGTCCGAATCTCAGAACAGAATTTCCGAAATCCAGTGACCGAGTACACATGACTTTCAAAATCAAAATCAATCCCGGTGGTTATGAAGTGATCGCCGATGAGGGCGAATCCATAATTGACGCGACCCTGCGCCAGGGCCTGTTGCTGCCATTCGGTTGCCGATGCTCCAGTTGTGGCGCTTGTCGCGGCAAGGTGATTTCCGGTGAGTTTCAGCGCAGTGATGGTGACCCGGACTTGCTGACCGCCGAAGAGATGGCGGCGGGCTATACGCTGTTCTGTGAAACCACGCCATTGTCCGATATGGAAATCGAAGCCGAAGAGGTGATTCTTACCGGTGAAGTGGAAGTCAAAATGATGCCAGGACGCGTTGCCGACATGCGCAAGCTGGCTGACGACGTCATGGAGCTCAAAGTCCGGATCCCGGAAAACCAGAAACTGCTGTTTTTTGCCGGTCAGTATATGAATTTCCTGCTTGATGGCGGCAAGCGTCGCAGCTACTCCATTGCCAATGCGCCGCATGACGATGAGTTTCTCCAGTTTCACGTTCGTCTCGTGGAAGGCGGCATGTATTCCGGTCACGTGTTTGAGAAGATGCAGGCGAAGGACCTGGTGCGTCTGAAAGGCCCGATGGGCTCATTCTTTCTTCGCGAAGACTCGGATCGCCCAATCGTATTCATGGCCACGGGCACCGGCTTTGCGCCGATAAAATCCATGGTTGAGCATGCCTGGCGCAAAAATCTCAAGCGACCGATGCACTTGTTCTGGGGCGGTCGTCGGCCTGAAGATTTGTACATGAATGAACTGGCGCAGCAATGGGCCAGTGAGCATGACAACTTCACTTATACGCCAATGTTGTCACGGGCCGATAGTGGCTGGAGCGGTGAAACCGGTTATGTGCAGGATGCCGTTATCAGGACCTACCCGGACCTTGGCGGCCATGATGTATATGTGTGTGGATCACCGGTAATGATTCATGCGGCCAAGCCGGTATTGCTGGCCCACGGTCTGGATGAGCATCGCCTGCATTTCGATTCATTCGAGTTCGCCAACGACCACAACAAGTAACTCATGGCTGTCAGCGTCGGCACAGCTCCAGCGCCTTGCGATAGGCGTCCATGGCCTTGCCCGTATGACCCTGTTTTTCCATGACCGCTGCCAGTGCCGCGTAATTATCGACGCCGGCATTGAGCTTGATGGCCTTCTCCAGGTGTTTCACCGCCGTGTCCAGGTAGCCGCGGGCAACGTTAATCTGGCCCAGACATAACTGCAATGCCGCGCTGGAAGGTTGTTCCTGTTCCCAGTGTTGGCACGTGTTCAACTGTTTTTCAAGATTGCTGGAGCGCACCTGGCTATAGGCTTCCAGCAGGCACTCGGCCCAATCCGATTCGATGGTTTTGCGTAACAGCGATTCGGCGGCATCGTGTTGATTGTTGTTGGCGAGGCCCTTGGTATAGGTGCAAATCAGGCGAACATTCTGTCGCAAGGCTTTGGGTACGGCTTCCCAGGCCTGTTGCAGTACGTGGGCAGAACCGGCCGGAACCGGTAATCGCAATAACTGGTCATGGGCCTCGATTTCCAGCTGCGCCAGCTCCGGTTCCGGCAACGACTTGTGTCGGCGAATTTCGGCCATGATGGCCGCCAGGCTGGCCCAGTCGCGCAGGGCTTTGTAGCAGTGCGCCAGCAGCAAGGTAGCATAAGCCTGATCGGGTGCTGTGTCGCGCAGCTCGGTCAGGGTGGCCAGAGCCTGTTCGTACTGGCCTGACACCAGCTGCAGTCTGGCCTGGACGCAAGCCACCGCAGAGCCGTTTTGTCCGCTGAGTTTCTGGGCTTCGGCCAGGTATTCATCACGTTTTTCGATTTCGCCGCGGTGCTGGGCGGCAACGGCAGCGCCCAGGTAATTTATCACCGGGACGTCACTGAACCGCAGTTGCCCCAGCAGGTGTGATTCGGCCAGCAACCAGTCGCCGGTGGCCAGTTGCAGCAGTCCCTCGTTGAGCGAACGGCGCGCCTTGCGCGCCTTGCGACCCTGGCGCCAGCTGGCGAGTGTTTCGGGAATGGTCCAGGTGCGAATCGCCATCCAGCCGGCGATATAAAACACAATAACCGTCACGACCAGCAACAACAGGAACAAGGTCAATGGCATTTCGATTGACCACGGTGCGCGGGCGATCAGCACATAGCCATTGTCTTCTATCGCCGCCAGGGTGCCGACAACGACAAGGACAAGAGCGACGAGAATGTAGGCGAGCAGTTTCATCGTATTATGTTATTCGGCCACGGGCTCTTTGATGCTGCGCAGGGTTTTCAGTGATCTGCTGATGTCCGGCAGGCTTATAGCGATATCGGTTTTTGCCAGCTTGTCCAGTTCCTCGAGCATGGCGGCTGAAGCCGGCGCCTTGGCATCAAAATAGGTCTTGATCCAGGTGGTGGCCGTGGTCAATGAGTGCTCGAAACTGGCCTTGTCATTGGCCAGCAGTGCGTGGCGGGCACCGGAAATCATCAACTTGAGATTTTCCCGCAGGAACCAGGTTTGCTCCGGTGGCAGCAATGGCAGCTGTTGCTCGACGTTGTCGCGGATACGAATCAGGCTGCGCACGTCGTTCCAGAATTCCTGCAAAAAACCCTGGTCCGCAATTTCAGCGCCAGCCTGCATTTCATTCTTCAGGGATTGCGCCCGAGTGGTCACGCTCAATGGCAGGGTGCCGGTGTTCTGCATCAGCGCTTCAAGCTGTGACACCATGCCGACCCGGTCGACCGGGTTGAGTTCCTTGAGTTGTGCGATTTCCTTGCTGATGGCTTTGCGAACCGACATCAATTGCGGGTCTGCCAGGGAGCGCAGTTGCTGATCCGCAGTCTCCAGCGTGGCGATGGCTGAAGGGATGTCGCGGGCCAGTTGCAGGCGGTGATTGGCAATGATTAGCAATTGCTCGGTTTCTGTCAGCGCCCAGCCGCGGCGATCGCGGCCGAGTTTCGAGAAAGCCTGTTCTATGGCATCGCGGATAACCTGCTGGTTTTCCGCCAGCTCGTTGAGCATCTGCTGGTGATTGCCCAGGGTTTCCTGCTGACCACGGTTATCTTCAATCAATAATTCGGTGGTGGCGCCCAGGCTGCCTTCCAGTAATTCAGGATTCTTGTTAACCAGCAACCATGTCAGGTATCCAGTGCCTGCCAGTGCAGTCAGTGACAACAGCAAGGCGAGACCGCCGGCGACCGAGCTGCTGCCGGATCGCCTTGAAGAAGTTCGGTTGGTGTCGTGCTCAATCGCTGGCTTGCCGGCAGAGGGGTCACCAGGTTTGGACGAATCCGGTTTGTTATCAGTTGTCGTGCTCATTGTTCACCGGCGCATGGGTTGTTGCGGTCATTATAGGGGATTTTGTCGGTCGTGACACAAGCGCCGAATCAGGCCTGGACAGCCTGCTTGCGCCACGTGTTCAATGTCGCCAGGATGGCGTCGTCGGTAGCGCGATCAGCGGTATAAACCTGCCCAAACCCCAGTTCACCTGCCACCTCGGCCATTCGCGGGCTGACGACGATTACCGGCAACTGTTTCAGCTGCGGCAGGTTATGCGTGACTGTCATCGTAACGAGGTTACGCAAGGCGTCCGAGCTGGTTACGACCACTGCATCAAGAGCCTTGTCGGCAATCATCCTGTTGAGTGTTTCGGGATCTTCTTCCGGCAGCATGCGCTGGTAGCATTCGATGTAGTCCACCTGCGCTCCGCGCTGTTCAAGGGTTTCACGTAGCAGTTCGCGTCCGCCATTGCCCCTGAATATGAGCGCCTGTTTGCCATGCATATCGCTAAACTCGGACCGGGATAACAGGCCCTCGCTGGTAAACGTGTTGTCCGGACGAATAACATGCTGGTAGCCCCGGTCCATCAGCGCCTGTTCACTGCCGGCACCAACACAGGCCAGAAGCAGCTGCCCTGGCAGTTGCCCGACCAGTGCCTCGGTGGCGTCAAGGCCGTAATTCACCGCGTTTGGGCTGATAAAAAATGCCACATCCACCTGTGACAATTGCCGGATCAGTTGCTGTTCGCGATCAGAGAGCGGTTTCGCGCCGATTGCCAGCGCCGGAAAAACCGGTGCCAGGCCGCCGGCCTGCTCAATCATGTCTACCAATGGCCCGGCCTGGTGACGTGGTCGAGTGACCAGGATGCGAGCGCCGTCGAGATGGAAGGCCGGGGAGGCGGTCATGGTTACTGTTGTTCGTACACGGCTTTCAGAATGTCGGCCGCGCCCTGGGCCAACAGGTCATCAGCAAGCGCAGTACCGAGCCGTTCCGCCTCATCGGCGCGCCCGCTAATACTGGCGCGAACGGTATGTTTGCCATCGGTGTGCCCTACCAGGCCGCGCATGGACAGGGTATCGCCATTCAGCTCTGCAAAACCGGCAATAGGCACCTGGCAGCCGCCTTCAAGGCGCGTATTCATGGCCCGTTCCGCGCGCACGCAGCGCGCTGTGGGCTCGTGATTGAGCTGCTGAATCAGCGCATTGACCACGTCATCGTTAGTGCGGGTTTCAATGCACACTGCGCCCTGGCCCACTGCCGGAAGTGAGGTGGCGGTATCAATGACATTGCGGATGCGATCAGCAAATCCCAGGCGCTTCAGGCCGGCTGCAGCCAGGATAATGGCGTCATAGTCGCCGGCATCCAGTTTGGCCAGGCGCGTATTGACGTTGCCGCGCAAATCACGAATATCGAGATCAGGCCGTATTGCCCGTAACTGGCACTGGCGTCGCAGGCTGGAGGTACCGACCACAGCGCCCAGCGGCAGATCATCAAGCGCATCATAAGTATTGGAAACAAACGCATCACGCGGGTCTTCGCGTTCGCAGATGGCGGCGATGTGCAGGCCTTCGGGCAGTTCCGCCGGCATGTCCTTGGTGGAATGCACGGCAAGGTCTGCTGAGCCATCCAGCATCCTGGCTTCAAGCTCCTTGATAAACAGGCCCTTACCGCCGATTTTGGCCAGCGGCGTGTCCAGTATCTTGTCGCCCTGGGTGGACATTTTGACAAGCTCAATTGTCAGATTGGGGTTAATGGCGAGCAGCCTATCTCGCACGTATTCGGCCTGCCACAGGGCAAGTTGGCTTTTTCGGGTAGCAATGCGTAGTGTGGTCACGTCTTTTTCTGTTTCTGGTTACGGAAAGATTGGCCAATGGTACGGCTTCAAACCCTCGGGGACAATGAGGCGATTTTTGGTCGTCAATCTGCAGTTTCCGATCAGGTGCGCGAGTTTTTTGAATACTGCGCGAATTAGGGACTAAAATGGGCATGAAACGCGTCCAAGAGCCGTAATGAAGATCAAAATCCCGATAATTATCCTGGTGGCAATGACCGCCTGGGCGACCGTGATACAGGCAGGGGCAGCTTTCAAGGGCTTGCCCAAGGCTACCGATTTGCGCGCTGACAGCCGGTTGGCGCAACGCACACAGCGACCCATTATGGTGTTTTTCGCGTCCGCATATTGTGGCTACTGTGACCTGGTGGCTGAATTGTACCTTCGGCCCATGCTGGAAAGCGGCAGTCACGAGGATCGCATCCTGTTGCGTGTAGTGCAGACCGATGATTCCGCCGGGCGCATGATTGGTTTTGATGGTCGACGCACCTACCACGCCGACTTTGCCAGCCGCCATGCGGCATCACTGACGCCGCTGATCAAGTTTTATGGCCCCGATGGCCGGGAACTGGTGCCGGAAATTTTTGGCTACAACAATCCGGATTACTGGGGTTACTACCTCGAAGAGGCCATCAACCTGGCAGTGAAGAAACTGCGCGCCTCATCCTGAAAATCGATTCGATAATCTGCAAGCCATGCCCGGGACCAGGCGCCCCGGGATCCGCGTAACTCTACAGTTTGTTGCGGGCCCATTTCCTGACCGATGCTGCATGACGTCGACTGACATCCAGCTTGCGGTCCTCGATGCCCTTGATACTGACCTGCCAGGTGCCGGAAGGGCTTTTTTCAATACCCTTGATGAACTCCCGGGCGACCAGGGCGTTGCGGTGAATGCGCAGGAAGCGTTCGCCAAACTCCTTTTCGAGATTCACCAGTGAATCCTCGATCAGGTGTTCCTCTTTTTCCGTGCGCACAACAACGTACTTGCTGTCAGCAAGGAAAAAACAGATATCGGCAATTGGTACAAGGCGGATGTTGCCGCGCATGTGTACGCTGATATGGGTACGGGCGGCCGGTTCCTCGCGCGCGTCGTTGATTTCCTGTATTTGTTTTTGTGTAAGCTTGCGCGCCTTGACCAGTGCATTGGCGAGACGATCCTTGCGAATGGGTTTGAGCAGGTAATCGACCGCGTTCACTTCGAAGGCATCAAGGGCGTGCTGGTCATAAGCGGTGGTAAAAATCACCGATGGCGGGTTTTCCATGCCCATTAAATGCATGGCGGCCTCGAGCCCATCCATACCGGGCATGCGAATATCCATCAGCAAGATATCCGGGTTGAGCTCCGAGGCTTTTTCAACGGCTTCATTGCCATTCGTGCCCTCGCCAATGACTGTGTGGCCGCCAATATCGTTTACCAGTTCTCGCAGACGGTCACGGGCCAGTTTTTCGTCATCAACAATCAGGATTCGCATAGTCCTTCACCTTGGTAGTCCTTATCAATAGGTGTCGCGCACCGGTAATACAACACTAACGATGTAACGGCCTTCACTTTGTTCGGTTTTAAGTCGCGCCTGATCGCCGTAGTGGCTTTCAAAGCGTTGCCGAATATTGTCCAGGGTTTCGTCCATATTGCCATCGGTGGATTTTTTTCGCGCCTTCGGCAGCGGGTTGGCAATCCGTATCCTGATCGTATCATCCTCTTCCCAAAGCGTTACGCTGACAGTGCCACCGCTTGGCAGGCGTTCTATACCATGCGTAATGGCATTTTCCAGTAATGGCTGCAAGGTCAGGATGGGCATAATGGCCTTGCGCGGAAACTTGCCGATGTCCCAGATAACATCAAGACGATTATCGAGCCGCAACTTTTCCAGTGCCAGGTATTTTTCTGCCACCTCGACTTCACGCCGGACCGGCACCATGCTTTCCTCGTTGTTCAGCATCATCCGGAACAATTCCGACATGTCTTCGACTGCATGTTCGGCTTTTTCAGCATCGCTGCGAATCAGGCTGGCAATGATATTCATGGCATTGAACACAAAGTGTGGCCGGATGCGGGATTGCAGCGCCTCAATTCGGGCAGCCGCTTCCGATGCTGTGCGCTTGAGCAGTTCCTGTTTGGTCAGCAAGTATCCCAGCATCAGCAGGTTAATAATGGCGCTGACAGACAGGTTCTGGAAGTGCATATGCGCATACCACTCGGGACGCGGCGTGGAAATCTTTCCGGCACCGTAAAGAATCCATACGGTAAGTTCGTTGACTATGACCGTAATCAGCAGCAACAGCAGGTAGGCGGTCACAAGGGCAAACCGGTCAGGTAGCCGCACCAGGTAGCGCCGCGCCGCGCACAGGCCGCCGGTGCAGGCCAGGGCGATCCACTGGATGAACAGCGAGATTTGCAGCAATGCCTCGAAGTAGTTGTCGAAAAAGATGCTTGGAACCGGCATCACCAGGCTGATAACCAACGCCAGCATTTCGGCGACAACAACAACGTTGATTACCATGCGGCTTTCGCAGAAGTTAGGCAAAAAATGGCTATCACTGTCCAGGAGCTTTTGTGTCCCCATTGGATAGATCAGCTGGTAAAGCCATTCGCGCAGCCGGCTGGCAAACGCCCTGGTTGTGTCTGGATTCATAGTCAGGCGCGAGTTATCGGCATCTTGATTCTGACGTGGTACTGACCACCCTCCTCAAACGACTGCATGCTGGCCGCATTGCCAAACTGGGTTTCCAGTCTTTGACGAATATTGTCCAGGGCAATCTTGTTGCCGGTTGTATGTTTTTTGGCGCTCGACGGGTCCGGCAGGGGATTGCTGATCATGATATTCAGGATCTCGCCCTCGGCCCATAAATCAATTTTGAGCAGCCCCCCACCAAATCGTGTTTCTAACCCGTGATAAATCGCATTTTCCAGCAGTGGTTGCAAGGTCAAAGCCGGTATTTGGGCATTTCGCGGGATATTGCCGACGTTCCACTTGATCTTGAGGCGGTCGCCGAGGCGGATTTTTTCGATTTCGAGGTACTGGCGCGAAATTTCGCGCTCGGCAGAAATGGGCACCAGTTTGCGCGCATCGGCCAGCAACACCCGGAACAGGTCGGCCAGGTCATGCAGGACGGCTTCGGCCTTGTCCGGATCTGTTCGTGTCAGGCTGGCAATGCTGTTCATGCTGTTAAAAAGGAAATGCGGTCGAATTCGAGACTGCAAGGCTTGCATCTGGGCATCTTGCTGGGCTTGCTTGCCGGTCCGGGTACGGTGAACCAGGGCCAGGTAGCGCAGGGCCGGAACACCGATGACGGCCGCGACCAGCAGGCTGCGCAAGATAAACACTTCCCGCCATTCGGGCCAGCGTTCACCGATGAGACCAAAATCATAAAGCAGGAAAATCATCGCTTCAGCGCTTAGAGCCGTAACCAGCAAAAGTACCAGGAAGCTGATGACATTGCCGACTTTGGGGCCGGCACGCTGAATTAAGGGGGAGGTCAGCTTGAGTACGACGACAGTGGAAAACGATACAATCAGGGCGTAGGTAGACAGCAGGTTCAGATCGTACCAGGCCTGTTGGTCAAAGACCGGGTTTCGGCCAATGGTGATGACCAGGGCAACAATTTCCGCCAGCAGGATTAACCGGATGGCGACTCCGAATGAGCCAAAGTCGGGTAAAAAATCTTGGGTTGAATTCCGGGTTTTCACAATACCTGTGCTTTCGTTTGGTTGTCAGGCTGGACGCCAGTGTCTGCCTCTTTTATATAGTGTGCTTGATTCCGGGGGCAAGTCCAGCCTGATGGCCTGTTGTCGGCTCCAGATCAATGAGTCTATCTTCGGTTCAGGTGTTAACCGTTCATATAGACCAAAAAATGCGCCATTTTTCGTGGTTCTGGTGTATTGTCATGACAGATTCCGTGCCCGCGTCCCTGGTATTGGCGCCGGCCTTGCAGCAGGCAAAAAAAACCCCCGGGGCTTAGTCCGGGGGTGGAGATTCTGGTCCGGGATTCTTCGGGGTGGGGGTGCACGAAAGGAGAGACCGAACCAGAAAAGCTTTTCACGCCGCTCGCGTTGTGACTAAAACGATAGTCTCTGGTTGCATTGGTCTCAATGCAATCCCGATAGCCGGTCAGGATGATCGGGACAGGCGGCGCACAGGAATAAGCAAGTTGCTTGATAAGAAATTGGTTCAGCAACCCGAATATTGTAACGACACATGTATAACTGGAATTCAAGATCTGAATGAGTGAAAAGAAATTATGGGGTGGCCGGTTTACTTCGGCGACCAATGAATTTGTTGAAGCGTTTACGGCATCGGTAAACTTTGATCAACGTTTATATCGGCAGGATATCGCCGGCTCGATTGCACACGCCACCATGCTGGCAAAGGTGGGTGTGTTAACCGAAGCAGAATGCAGCCAGATAGTCGACGGTCTTAACCGGGTTCAATCAGAAATTGAAAGCGGAGACTTCAACTGGCAGGTGGGTCGCGAAGATGTGCACATGAATATCGAAGCGCGCCTGACCGAGCTGGTTGGTGATGTCGGTAAAAAATTGCATACCGGTCGTTCGCGTAATGACCAGGTGGCCACGGATATTCGCCTGTTCCTGCGTGATGGTGTGGACGAGGTGGCGGCGGGTATTCGTGCGCTGCAGAAGGTATTGCTGGACGTGGCCGAGCGCGAAGCCGATACCATAATGCCCGGGTTCACGCATTTGCAGGCTGCGCAGCCGGTAACCTTTGGTCATCACATGATGGCCTGGTTCGAAATGCTGGTGCGTGATTTCGAGCGTTTTGCTGATTGCCGCAAGCGTATCAATGTCATGCCTCTTGGTGCTGCAGCACTGGCCGGCACTACTTATCCAATCGACAGAAACATCACTGCCGAGTTGCTTGGTTTTGATCGGCCAGCCAATAATTCCCTGGATGCTGTTTCGGATCGCGACTTCGCCATTGAATTCGTGACGGCAGCGAGTACGTTGATGATGCATTTGTCACGCTTTTCCGAAGAGCTGATTATATGGTCATCGACACAATTTGATTTTGTTGACCTGGGTGATGGCTATTGCACCGGCTCGTCGATCATGCCGCAAAAGAAAAACCCGGACGTGCCGGAACTGGTTCGCGGCAAGACCGGCAGGGTAGTCGGGCACAATGTCGGCCTGCTGATGTTGATGAAATCGCAGCCGCTTGCCTACAACAAGGATAACCAGGAAGACAAGGAACCGGTATTCGATACGCTTGATACCGTCATTGATTGTCTACGCGCCTATTCCGGCATGGTAGCGGGCATGACAATCAAGCGTGACAATATGCGCAAGACCGCCATTGCCGGGTATTCCACGGCGACCGACCTGGCTGATTACCTTGTTCGCAAGGCTGTTCCGTTCCGTGATGCCCATGAAATTGTCGGTTTGCTTGTGCGCAAGGCCATAGACAGGCAATGTGATCTCGCCGAGTTGAGCCTGGAAGAAATGCAGTCGGCCGGCAGTATGATTGAGCAGGATGTGTTTGCGGTATTGACGCTGGAGGGTTCGGTGAACGCGCGCAATCATCTTGGCGGTACTGCGCCTGAACAGGTGCGACTGGCTATACAGCGTGCGCGCAAGGAATTGTCCTGATGGCTGACTCGCTCGAGGATCTCGGCAGCCTGCTCAAGGCTTTCGCGCGGGCGCGTGACTGGGAGCAGTTTCATACACCCAAGAACCTGGCCATGGCCATGGCCGTGGAAGCGGCAGAGATAATGGAGCACTTCCAGTGGAAAACGCCCGAGCAAAGCATGTCTCTGGATGCTAAAGAGCACCGCGAGGTGGCGCTGGAACTGGCCGACGTCTTTATTTATCTTATGCGCCTTGCCCAGGAACTGGATGTCGATCTGGTCGCCGTTGCCAATGAGAAAATGGCGATCAATGAAGAACGGTTTCCAGCCGGAGATTGATTGCGGGACGAGACTTGTTGCTGGCAGATAAAAAGGCGGGCCGAGGCCCGCCTTTTTATTTTGCCGGCTTGCTGTTTATCGATTCCAGGCGCTGAATGAGCAACCATCCGGGAAGCCGTAGGTCCAGTCACAGGCCCAGGTAGCGGCAAAGGTCTTGTCGGCACTCAAAAATGCCTGCAAGTCTCCGGACCCGGAAGTATCAGACCATGTGCCCAGGTACACGCCGTTGGTTGAGTAGAACGAAGCGAAGTTACCGGTAAATGTTCCATTCAGACCGTTGCCGCTAAAACTGAAGTTTGACGCCACGGTACCAGTAGAGTTAAAGACGTTGGTGATGTTAAAAGCGCTATCGATTGTGACACCGTATCCCGACCAGGAGCCAATAATATCGGTATTGACGTAACCGCCGCCTGCTGGACCAGGCGCTCCTTTCTGAACAACGCCAAAGGTAAAGCCATCATCAAGAAAGCCGGCGTGTTGCCCGGAAGAATCCACAATAAAGCCGCCAATGGTTCCGTCGTTGAGTTCGAACCCGTAGATATTATTGCCTTCAGCGGTTACGGACGCGATGGACGACAATCCGGTGTTGGCCCCGTCGACGGTAATGTTGGTAATTTTGCCGCTGTTGTCGATCGTGATCTGCAGTGGCAAAGGCGCGGCGGTAGAGTCCTTGATGGTTCCGCCCCAGGATCCGGCCAGTGTGTGTGGTGTCCCGCCGTCAGAGTCACTGCTACTGTCGGGACATGCGGTGAGGAACAGGGAGAGACACGCTAGCGCCATCCCTTGCCAGAATTTATGACTTTTCATTTCCAATACCCCTTTTCTTGGTTATTTGCCAGGTAGACCAGGAAAGGGCGGTCGCGGACGAGGTTTGAGTTGTGGATGCCTGGTTCACGACAAAACCTAACTGGTCCATAATTTTCCTGTGGAGCCGGGTTGTTCCACAGGGGGAAATCGTGAGCATTTGCCGGTCCGGCTCGCGCTCGAAGTGCGAGTTTGCGCCCAGGCTTGTTATATGTCGCTTGGCTGTATAATGCCTGTATAGTTTGAAATAATATTGGTACGGCCAAGAAATATTAGCACAGGATGCCGCAGAAGATGCTGGTTTCATTCTTCAGTTGATTGAGCTCTGCAGGGTTCAGCCATAGATATATATTTGTAAAAACAATATGTTACAGAAATATGACCGAAAGGTTTTTCATTTTAAGCCATGACCGCATCATCGGATGATCAGAAACGGCCAAATGCTGATACGTTCGAGCGCCGTGCAGGAGGTGATAGGCGCGGTGGACCCGAGCGTCGTGGGCCGACGCGATGGGATCCCAGGAATGCCGAGCGTCGATGTGGCGAGGATCGCCGAAGACCGTCTTACCTGGTCCTGTCTGAAGAGGTAGCCGAAGCGACAGATACCACGAGCTTGAAAACGGAAACAGACCGGGGTTGATGGCGAACTGGATTCCGGCTTTAGAAGCGCGAGGCGGTCACGTACAATCGCGGACGCTTTTTGACGGGATGCGTCACGGTGGCGATAACCGGAATCACGGAGGGCGCGCGCATTGCGACCAGCTTGGCTACACTATCTGTTCCTTGTTCTGCTGCTAGCGTCGATTTTTCCAGGCTGCCGGAAGTCGGGCCAAACTGACAAGGCGCCTGAGCCTGTTCAGCCGCATCAGCAGACAGAGTTACAGGCATCACGGCAACACAACCTGGAGCTAACCGTTGAACGCGACAGCCTGCAACAGTCGCTGGAAACGGTCACCCGTGAGCTGGTGGAAGCCAAGATTGAGCGAGACAAACTTGTCGTGGAGCTGCGTGCCTGCACGCGGCAGAACAGTTACAGCCAGGCACAATAATCGAAAATACGGGTCAAGTTATGGGAAGTTACGTGGAATTCAGATGCGCCAACTGCGGCTACCAGGAAGCGCAGTTACCCGTCGGCACCGGTCGTGATGCTGACAAGGAGCTGAAGTTGTTCGCCTGTAATTGCTGCAAATCAGTTCACAGTACCTGGGTAGTCGGCGAAAATGCACCCAGGTGCAGCCTGTGTTACGACCGGGATATCCGGATTATTGAAGCAGCGCCGCAATCGCTTGATTGTCCGAAATGTGGCAATACGGCAGCATTGGTCAGTGCAGACGGCAGTTGGGACTAGGCGATTGAAAAGAATATGGCGGGTAATGGTGCTGGGCGGTTACGGTCGCTATGGCAGGCATATTGTTGAGCAGCTCGCGCAGACCCCCGGCGTTGAGTGCATCGCAGCGGGCCGCAGGCCGCCGAAGCCGCGGGCGAATACCAGCGCGGCAATCCGGTTCCTGAAAGTTGATGCCAATGATGCCGGCTCGCTGAGTGCCGCACTGCAAGGCATTGATTTCCTGATTAATGCAACCGGACTGTTTTCCTCATCCAGTCAGTATCATGTTGCCAAGGCCTGCGTCGCCGCAGGTGTTCATTATATTGACCTGGCCGACAACCGTGACTATGTACGCGGTTTCACCGAGCTGGACGACCTGGCCCGTCGCAATAATGTGTTGCTGGTAACGGCTGCCGGAGCGTCGCCAGTATTGCCGGTATTGCTGACGGACGTAATCAGGCATGAATTTGATTCCATTTCCGATATTCGGGTGTATCGTTCGGCCGGTAATCGCAACCCCGGCGGTCCAGCCAGCCTGTCAGGGCTGTTGGAGCAGGTTGGTGAACAGTTTGAGGTTCTGCAATCCGGAAAGTGGCGGGTATTGGAAGCCTGGAGTAACCCGCAACGCATAAATTTCCCGAGACCGGTTGGTCGTCGGCGATGCTATTGCATCAATTCTCCGGAGCTTGATGTGCTTGCCAGGCGATACCAGGCTGACAGCGTTGTCTATCGCATGGGATTTGAGCTGGGACTGTTCAACATTGGCCTCAGCCTGTTGGCCCGGGCGCGCAAACATAAAGGCATAACATCACCGCAAAGACTCGCGCGCTGGTTATTGATGCTGTCTCGCATTGTGCGCAACCGGGGCAGTGATAATGATGCTCTTGGCGTTATTGTTCGTGGCGAGAAGTCGGGTAAGCAGATTGAGCATGGCATCTACCTGGTGGCACGGGAAGGCGCGGGTATGAGCATACCCTGTGCGCCGGCAGTGGCGTTGATACAGAAACTTCTTGACTCGGAAGCATCCGGCGAGATCAAGCTGTCCGGCGCCAGCCAGGCGTGTGACCTGATCGGTTTTGAAGAAGTGCGTCGACACCTCAGTACCCATAATGTTGTACTGGTGCGTGCATAACAACTATGGATCTGGCGATGAAAAGAATCCTGCTGGTTGTGATGGTTCTGCTTGTTGGAATGACAGCCTGTGGCCGCAAAGGGCCGCTGTTTCTTCCGCAAGAGCAGCCGGTGAACAAGGCTGGAAAAAAGAGTGAGCCACCGGCGTCAAGCGGGACAGGAGATGTCGCCGGTGACAAGAAAAAACAGCGAGAGAAACAATAATGGATACATTTGCCTACAACAATGACCGGTTGATGGTGGAACAGGTTTCCCTGGACGAAATCGCTGCTGCGGTGGGCACGCCATTTTACGTGTACTCGCGCGCCATGATTGAATACCAGTGGCGCGCCTATGATGATGCGTTCTCGGGACGTGATCACCTTGTCTGTTACGCCGTAAAGGCCAACTCCAACATCGCGTTGTTGCGCATGCTGGCGCAGTTGGGTTCCGGGTTCGACCTGGTGTCCGGTGGCGAGCTGGAGCGAGTAATACGAGCCGGCGGTGATCCGGATAAAATCGTTTTTTCCGGTGTTGGCAAAACCGAGGCCGAGATTCGTCGTGCGCTCGAGCTGGATATTGGATGTTTTAATGTTGAGTCGGCCAGTGAGCTGGTGCGAATCAATGAAATTGCCCGCGACATGAATACGCATGCACGCATTGCATTGCGCGTGAATCCTGATGTTGATCCCAACACGCACCCGTATATTTCCACGGGGCTTCGTGAAAACAAGTTTGGCATTCCCATCGAGGATGCATTCGAACTGTACCAGCGGGCTGCCGAATCAGCCGGTTTGCAGATCAAGGGGATCGCCTGCCACATTGGGTCGCAGCTGACAGATACCGAGCCGTTTATCGAGGCGCTTGAGCGGGTAATGGCCCTGGTAGGCGAGCTTGATGATGCCGGCATTACGCTGGAAACCATTGATCTCGGCGGCGGCCTGGGAATTACCTATTACGATGAGGAGCCGCCTGAACCGGATGATTATATTACCGAGCTGATGGATCACTTTCAGAGCCTTGGTTCGCGCTACCAGAAAATGTGCATCATTATTGAGCCTGGTCGATCCATAGTCGGTAACGCCGGCGCACTGGTTTCTCGAGTAGAGTATCTCAAGCATGGCGAAGAACATAACTTTGCCGTAATTGATGCGGCCATGAACGACCTGATACGACCCACGCTATACAACGCTTGGCAGGAAATCGTTCCGGTAGAGCGCAAACATGATCTGCAGACCGGTGTGTATGACGTGGTTGGACCGATTTGCGAGACGGGGGATTTTCTTGGCAAGGAGCGTGAACTGGCCATTGAGGAAGATGACCTGGTTGCCATTTTGTCAGCCGGTGCCTATGGCTTCAGCATGAGCTCAAACTACAACAGCCGGCCGCGTGTTCCCGAAGTCATGGTTGATGGAGACCGGTTCCATGTTATTCGTCGACGCGAAACACTTGACGAGCTGATTGGCCCGGAAGCATTCATTCCGGAATAGGCTGAATCAAGGCAAGACAATGCAAAACGGGAAGGCCAGCCTTCCCGTTTTGTCTGTACCCTGACTATTTGTTCAGCTCACGCTGCATGCGTTTCCTGCTTTGTTCAAGCCATTCATCTGAACTCAGTGATTTTCGCTGCAGCTGCTCGCGGCGCGCCTGGTCTTTCTTGTCTTGATCGGCTTTTTCCTGGGCGGCTACTTTCTCCGCGTCATAAACAAGCGGTCCGTGGAACAGTTCGTAAACATCCTTGGAGAACTGTTTCTGCAGCGCATCACTGGAGGTGCGTCGCCAGTTGCCCCATTTGCCATTCTTCAATGATCGAAGACTCTCGGTTGCGCTGATGTTCAGAGCAAAAGGCTGCTCGCGACCGGTGATCTGTACGCGGTAAACCAGTTGCTTTTCGGTAGTACCGGCGCGGATTATGGATGGCGCGGATTCCAGCGTCCCGCGATTCTTGTTTGCGTTTACGGACTTGAAGCGGTTAGTCATGAACGCGTCGAGTCGATCCCATAACTCATTCTTCGGCATGTCATAACGGGCATTCTTCAGCGTGTCTCGCTCCCAGTTGCTTTGTTTCATCGCGTCAAGCAGGCCGGCGTGACCCAGTGCAGGGAGCAGCGCAAGTGTCAGGATGACAAGAAGGTTTCTTGAGATTTTCATTGTTACTACCTGGTTGTTGTTGATGTGGAGAAACATCAATCTTAGACAATCAACGGCGTAGCGCAACCAAGACGAATATCAGAAAATGCGAGGTTTCCGGACCAGGTGCTTGTCAGCGGTTTGCTACCGGGTCGGGATGTGTCGCCCCGGCCTGCCATGCTGCTCAGGATGCTATTGGCGAAACCGGGGCGGCGTCTCCTCCCTCCCACTCTCACGACCCTGGGGAGGGATCGTGAGACAATCAGGATTCTTCGTTGGACTTGGCAATCAGGTCCCGAGCAAATGTGTTGACGTACCAGAATACGGCTGCGTAGAGCAGGCCGCCGAAAATCAGCACATTATAAATGGCGTCCCAGTTACGGCGTTCGGTCAGATTGGAGTAGTCCCCGGTTACCATGAGCAGGAAGGCAACCAGCGCGATACCCAATCCGGCAAGGATATTGGCGTTGAACAGTTTACGAAAGCAGCTGTTTTTACACTTGGCAAAGATATTCATTAGTGTCCCCTTATATTAGAGTTTGCTTTTATACAGGAACAAAAAAAGAAATATTTGACGTGGATCAATTATTGAACAATTTTCATTCCCTCGGATATGAGGGGTTTTCGGCGCTTTTGAATCGAGAGACTACAATTAGTTGCACACGGGCAATCGCATTGATTCCGTGTCGAGGATGAGATGTGACAATTCAACTAGGCCTGATCAGCGATGTTCATGCGCTTGCCGCCCCGGTAGAGCAGGCGTTGTCTGAATTCAGTCGGCGTGGCGTTGATCGCGTCATTTGTCTCGGTGATATTGCCGGGTACGGTGAGCAACTGGAGGCCACGGTCGAATTGCTGCAGCAGGCGGGCGCAGAAGGGATTAGGGGAAATCACGAACAATGGTACCTGGATCGATACAAGCCCTGCCGCGGGAAGCTCGGACGCGTGCATGACTGGTTTGCGACACTGCCGCGCACGCGATCAGAAACAATTGCCGGCATCAGCACATTCATGGTACACGCCAGTCCCCCGGATTCTCTTGTTGACGGTATTCGTCTGCTCGATGAGCATGGCCGGCCAATGACAGCCGCGCACGAGTCCTGGGCGGCGAAACTGGCTGAAACTGATTGTGAGCTGTTACTGGTTGGGCATGTACACCAGGCTTATGCACAACGACTGGGTAAAGTGATGGTGGTAAACCCCGGGAGCACCGCTTACAACCACAGTTGTGCCATACTCCGGTTGCCCGAACTTGCCGTTGACTGGATTGCCTTGTCGGGCCGGTCCATCCGGTGGAGCTGGAACTGGGGCATGAACATAAAAACAGATGATTAGAGGTAAATGATACGATGGATGAAAAACAGCGTCGTTATGCAGCCTTGGCGCCGATACTGGCAATTGCCGGTATCTTTATCGACCCGACTGTCAGCGCTGTATTGCCGCTGGTGATATTTTTTGTTCTGCACAGGTTTGGCAAGACTGAGGCCAGCACGGTCGCGATTCGTGCCGCGGACCTGGTGTTTACCGCGGTACTGCTGATTATTCTGATCAGTCTTGTGTTAACTCTTCTGGCCGGCGGGTTTCACCTCTCTGTGAAAACTGTGAGCATAATCTCCTTTTATGCCACTATCCTGATTATGGCTTACCTTGGCATTTCCTTGGTCATCGCCGCGATACAGGCCTCTCGCGGGAAGGTTTACCGGCACATCTTTTCTTTTGGCTTGGCCGAGCGCCTGTTCACGGTGTTCCAGCAACGAAACCGGGCGAAAAATAAAGCTGTTTAACCGGTAATGAAGTGTTTCAGGCGGCAGTTTCCGGAAGGGCACATGTCCGAGTATTGTGCGATAAACAACTCCGCAGTGGCGATGGCGTCACTCAGCGCATTATGTGCCGAGTAATCGGGAAGACCATATTGCTGACGAAGATTAAACAATCGCAGTGATCCGGTTTTGATTGATTGATGCCGTCGTTGCAGCTGTCTCCGCGCCAGGACTTCGGTATCTATTACCGGTATATGCAACTGTTGTCCGTAAAGACTCTGACAAATCTTGTTCAGAAACCCGGTTTCCAGTTTCGCATGATGAGCAACAAGTACACGCCCCTTTAACCGGTCCAGCAGTCTTGGCATCAATTCATCGATAGAGTGCCCGGTCGCGGCAGTATCATCGGTAATCCGGTGTATGACTGCGCTCTGTTCGGGAATGTCGCGAGCGGTGTAGACAAATTCATGCCAGGCGCTGCCCAGCTTGACGCTGAGTCCGTCCAGATCTACCAGCCCAATGCTGAGAATATGGTCGGTGGCCGGGTCAAGCCCGGTTGTTTCAAGATCAAGCGCAACAAAGCGAACCTGCCTGACCGGCAAGTTCGGCAAGGGTAATGCCTCACGATAGAAGCGGTCCATGACACCATCGTGGCGACGATTTGGCGCGTGTCGGTGCTTGTACCAGGGGCTGCCAAACCAGTAAGGCCAGGTAATCATTGCAGGCGCGAACTCTGGTAACGGTTCTCAAGTACGCTTTGCATGTCACTGATCACGGAAAATGCATCCTTGAGGTGGTCACGTTCCAGTCCACTGAGCATGGATGGCGGCAGGTAATTGTCTACAGGTTCACCTTTTCTTATCTGGCCCGCCTGGTTGCGGATGCGCAGGCTGGAAATAAACTCAAACGCATCTATCAGGTTTGCACCCATTTCCCTGCTTAGTGAGCCTTGTGCCATGGCCTGTGCCAGGCGTTCGTTGGTATTGACAGCAGCAATGCCGAGATTGAGCGCATAGATCCTGGCGATATCCACTATCGGTGCAAGCCCGCGATGCTTGATGTCCAGGGTGTTGTCATGCTTGCCATCGTGTACCAGGACAAAGTTGCGAAAGAAACCCAGTGGCGGCTTGTGTGACAGCGCGTTGGCGGCCATGTAGGCGATGAAAATACCGCTGGCCCGGGTTTTCTGCAGGATATGCTGTTGCAGCGCCGTGAACAATTCCTTGTTGCCGAATATGGGGCGCATATCAAAGAAAATGCTCGACAACATCAAGGCCTTTTTTTCAGGCCGTTCGATCCATTTTTCAAATGTCCGTTTCCATTCACCGAGCCGCAGGCGCCATTGCGGATTGGTTGCCATGGCATTGCCGGGGCAGTAAACGTAGCCGCAGGTATTGAGCCCGTCGCTGACAAATCGCGCCAGTTTCTCGAAATAAAGCATATCTTCGTTTGATGCCGAGTCATCAATAATCAGCGCATTGTCCTGGTCAGAGTGAGATGTTTGCTCGTTTCTTGCCTGTGATCCGGCTGACATCCACGCGTAGGATACCGGCGGCGGACCCAGTTCGGCTTCCGCCAGTTTCAGCAGTCGCTGGCACAAGCTGTCGGTAATAGTGGACATGACCTCGCCGAGATGGCTGCCGGTGATATTGGCATTGGTCAATTGCAACTGCAGTTCCGGCATACGCTGCGAGATTTTCTTCAACGCATCAATGGAGTTGGCCTTGTCGATATCGCTGGCAATGAGCGCGGGGTTGGTACTGAGGTGGCGCACAACATCGGATAACGACAGGTTCCCGGTCGGCGTGCCACTGCTCATTATCGGCAGGTGATGTATCTGGTTGCGCGTCATTATCAGCAAGGCATTGGACAGCGGCGTCCAGGATTCGATGGTAATGGGTTTGGCCGTCATGATGTCACTGATTGGACGGGTAGTGTCGATCTCTCCGGCGACGCAGCGAACGCGAATATCCTGATCAGTAACAATGCCGACCAGTGTTTCTCTTTCCATGATCAGGATGGACGATACATTTTCCGATGACATCACGCGTGCAGCCTTCCGGATGGTGGTGTCGGCCTGCACTGTTACCGGGCGTCGAACCGTCAGCTTGTTGACTTCCAGCGTCATCGCGCTGAAAGACTGGATCGGACCCTGTGCCAGTGTTACTGCCTGCTGCAGTCGCTGCTGGATAGTGCTGGAGAAGTAATTGCGAAACTGTTCGGACAGGTTGCACAGCGACTTGATGGTTGTGCAGGGTACGGTGTACAGCAGTGTATCTTCGCTGGCGTGGCCGATAATTTTCCCGGTCTTTTTTTGTCGGCACATTTCGCCGTAGACATTGGTCTCGGCCAGCTTGCCAATCAGGTTGTCTTTTTCATCGCGCAGCTCGATGGCGCCGCTGCGAATAATGAACAGTGTATCGTCTTCGATATCGGCGGGCGGGAACGCACTGCCGCGCCTGAGGTAGCGGGTGGTAACCTGCCTGGGCAATGTATCCAGTACGTCCGCGGCGAGGCTGTTGAAGGGAGCATGGCCGGCAATAAAGTCGCGCACTTCTTTGAGTTCGATTTCCATCGCTTACAACCTGGTTTCGTATATCAACCAGTGTAGTCGATTTTGCCCGGGTGATTAACAAAAAAAGCCCCGCCGAAGCGGGGCTTTGATCTGGATTGACAGCATCCCGTCAATTAATGGGATGAAGCCGTTCCGGCACCCTTGGGAATACGAATGTCTTCCACCAGGTGCTGAATGTGCTCAGGTGGCTCGGCTGTTACCTTGGATACGGCGTATGCAACAGCAAAGTTGATCATCGCACCCACTGCACCGAACGATTCCGGCTGAATACCAAACAGCCAGCTGTCAGCAGTGTTTGGCAGGTTGTTGGTGCCCGGTACGAAGAACCAGCCCTTGTAGACAAAGATGTATACCAGGGTGGACAGCAGGCCGGCGAGCATGCCCGCGACAGCGCCGCTGCGGTTCATCTTCTTGTTGAAGATACCCATCATCAATGCCGGGAAGATGGACGAGGCAGCCAGACCGAAGGCCAGTGCCACCACCTGCGCCGCAAACCCGGGTGGGTTCATACCAAGATAACCGGCAACACCGATAGCACCAGCCATGGCAATACGACCGGCCATCAGCTCGTCTTTTTCGGAAATGTCCGGTTTGAACACGCCCTTCAGCAGATCATGAGAGATCGATGAAGAAATGGCCAGCAACAGACCCGCCGCGGTAGACAGCGCCGCAGCCAGGCCACCGGCAGCAACCAGGGCAATTACCCAGTTTGGCAAGCCGGCAATTTCCGGGTTGGCCAGAACCATGATATCGCGGTCAACCTTGACCATTTCGTTGCCTTTCCAGCCGAAACCTTCGGCCTTGGCAGCAAACTCGGCGTTCTTGTCGTTGTAGTACTGGATCTTGCCGTCACCGTTCTTGTCTTCAAACTTCAGCAGGCCGGTTTTTTCCCAGTTCCTGAACCAGTTTGGACGCTCTTCATAGACCAGGTTGGCAGCAGGATCACCAACAGCGCCTGCCTGAACAGTGTTCATCAGGTTGAGGCGTGCCATGGAGCCAACAGAAGGAGCGGTGGTGTACAGAATGGCAATGAACACCAGGGCCCAGCCGGCCGAGTAACGTGCATCACGCACCTTCGGAACTGTAAAGAAGCGAATGATAACGTGCGGTAAACCGGCAGTACCAATCATCAGCGACAGTGTCAGCAGTGACATGTTCAGGCTGGAGCCCTTCTGCGCCGTGTATTCGGCGAAGCCGAGTTCCACCAGTACCGAGTCCAGCTTGTCGAGCATGTAGCCACTGCCATCGGCCATGGAGCTCATCAGGCCCAGCTGCGGCAGCGGGTTGCCGGTCAGGTTCAGTGAAATGAAGATGGCCGGTACGGTATAGGCAAAAATCAATACCACGTACTGTGCGATCTGGGTGTAGGTAATGCCTTTCATGCCACCTAGTACGGCGTATACAAATACGATTGCCATACCGACAACAACACCGGTGGTGAAGTCAGTCTCGAGGAAGCGACTGAATGCCACGCCAACACCCTTCATTTGGCCGATTACGTAGGTAATGGAGGCCACGATCAGGCAGATTACAGCAACAATGCGCGCTGTCTTGGAGTAGTAGCGGTCACCGATAAACTCGGGAACCGTGTACTTGCCGAACTTGCGCAGGTAAGGAGCGAGTAACATGGCCAGCAGCACGTAGCCACCGGTCCAGCCCATAAGGTATACGGACGCGTCATAGCCATTGAAAGCAATCAATCCGGCCATTGAGATAAATGATGCAGCTGACATCCAGTCCGCAGCTGTGGCCATACCATTGGCAACCGGGTTTACGCCCTTGCCGGCAACATAGAATTCACCGGTCGTGGAAGCGCGCGACCAGATCGCGATGCCAATGTAGAGGGCGAAGGTGGCGCCAACCACCCAGTAGGTTAAGGTTTGTAGATCCATTGTTGCCCCCTAGTCTTCGTGAACGTCGAATTTTTTATCTAGCTCGTTCATCTTCTTTGCGTAGACAAAGATCAATACCAGGAAGGTATAGATGGAGCCTTGTTGGGCAAACCAGAAACCAAGTCCGGTACCGCCGATTCTGATTGCGTTGAGCGGCTCGACAAGAATAATGCCGAACAGATATGAGACAACAAACCAGACGGCTAGCAGTATTGCCACCAGCGTCAGGTTCGCCTTCCAGTAATCACTTGCCTGATTGCTCATGATCTGAAATCTCCTGAGTTGTTAGTTAGTTAGTTAGTTATAGAAATAGCCAAGCTCCATTTTTTTATTACCTGCTGTAACATCCCTCTTGACCTCCACCATCCAACATCTACAACCGTGTTCTGTCCACATTCGAGATAATGCAGAAAAAACCGGCAACTACTGGGATGGATTCAAAGCCAATGCAGCTTGTGGCCTACATAATAGGTCATTGGTTGCAGTTCGTACAGAAGATATCGGGTTTATTATGGTTTTTTCAGGTGCAACAGTATTTCATGATATTTTGATACATCTTTTATATCACGGGTCGCGTTTGCATGACTTACAGTCCGGATACCTGACGTGCCAGCTCCAGGGAAAGGCTGACAACCGGATTCAGTAATTTGCCCAGGATGCCGGTTGCCAGCAGAATGACAAGAATAATGAGCCCGAACGGTTCGATCCTGGCCAGCAACATGGCCGCCGGCCGCGGCAAAATACCTACGGCTATGCGACCACCGTCAGCCGGCGGCAAGGGAATGAGATTGAAAATCATTAGAATTGCGTTAATGATAATTCCGAACAGGGCCATGTAGAACAGGGCCAGGCTCGCGTCCGGCGTGGTGTGCGCCAGCATTGCTGCCAGTTTCAGCACCAGGACCCAGAATCCTGCCATCAGCAGGTTGGCAGCCGGTCCGGCCACCGCGACCAGCACCATATCCCGTCTTGGCTGGTGCAGCCGACCGAAGTTTACCGGTACCGGCTTGGCCCAACCAAAGGCGAAGCCGGCTGTCAGCAACAACACCAGTGGCACAATGATTGTACCTACCAGGTCGATGTGCCGAACCGGGTTGAGTGTGAGCCTGCCTGCGCGCAAAGCCGTGTCATCACCGAGACGATTGGCTACCCAGCCATGGGCAACTTCGTGCAGCACAATGGCGTACACCAGTGGCAGGGCCGACAGGGCTATGGTTTGGAAAGTGCTGAGTTCGTTGCCAATCATGCCGTCAGTATAGCAACGAAGCAGAACAAAAAAGAATGTATCAATTAGTATTGCTGCTGATACCGGCCACAAAAGAAAGGGGAGCTGGCGCCCCCCCCGGTTGCTGCAAATATGAAACCCGTTAATGAATCGGCGCGGACGATTCCAGAATGTTGCTGGCGAGATCATAGGATGTGTGCGCAATGTCATCGACTGACAGGAAACCGGTGACTGAATTGCCGCGCGATGTTACTGCCAGCCGGCGGATATGGTTGCTCATCATCAGGTCTGCCGCTTCGCCTATATCCTGGTCTGCATAGCAGGTAATAACATCCTTGGTCATGATTTCCCTGACCCGGGTCATAACCGCGTCGCGACCCATGGCGGTAACCTTGCAGCAGATATCGCGGTCCGTGAGGATGCCTACCAGTTCGTCACCATCCATGACGGTCAGTGCACCGATATGCAAGTCATGCATTTTGCGGGCAGCCTCCTTGATCGTATCGTTTGGCGCAATGGCTTCCACCTTGTGGTTCATGATTTCTTCGACTTTCATGGTATCTCTCCTTATCTGTTCCGGCACCGGCCCGGCGTTCGCGGACCGCACGCAATGAGATATTAATGAGCTGATCCTGCGGCCTTGAGCACTTCGCCGGCCAGTTCGTGTGAATAGCGCGCAAGATCATCGACAGACAGGAAGCCTGCCATGCTGTTGTCATGTCGCAGTACAGCCAGTCGCCTTACTTTCTGGTCTTCCATCAGCCGGGCAGCTTCACTGATGTCGGCATCGTCAAAACAGGTGGTGACTTCCCTGGTCATGACCTTGCTTACCGGTGTCGAATTGAGATCGTGGCCCATGGCAATGGCAAAGCAGCTGATGTCCCGATCGGTAATAATGCCAAGCAACTGGTCATCTTCGATAATGAGCAGAGAACCGATGTTGAGATCTTTCATTGTCCTGGCGGCTTGTCTGAGCGTGGCGGTGGATTTGATGCTTTCAACCTTGGCGGTCATGATTTCCTGAACCTTCATGGTATCTCTCCTCGTATTTGGACACCGGCCCCATTGCCTGTGCCTGGACGCGAGGTTCACGCCGACCATGAATTGGTTCGTTTCAGTTTTCCCTGTTGACCATGTCCGACGGTGCCCAGGGCCGGCCGTGAAACTCGCAACAATACAAAACCAGAAATTTCCAGGCGCGATGGCCTGTTCAGTACGGCAATCATTATGGAGGCAGGCTAGGATACAAAACCATGACCGGGGTCAAAGTAGCCTGAACATTTTATTCGATTGGTGCGTAGTAATTGTCATTTATACCTGTAAAAGCAGAACTTTTTGGCGCTTTGGCCAGGTGTTGCTGCGACAGGACACTGCCCGCCAGCGAGCCGTTGATTTACGGAAAATCCTGTCAAGTACCCGCTAGCGGGTCATGCGCCTGACAAAAACAACAACGAACAAGGCATTGGTGAATGAACCAATGACAGCTTCAATCGCTGCCACCGGTCGCGCCCAGCCAACGGGTGAAAAGTCTCCGTAACCCAGGGTGGTAAAGGTGACCACGCTGAAGTATAACGAGTTTATAAACAGTTTGACCCTGTCCGGCAGGCCCGTGGTATTGGTCATATTCTGGATGGCGCCATCGTGCTGCAGGCCGATGCCTGAGTACAGCAGGGCAAACACTGTAACCAGGGCAAGACTGGACACAATAATGCGCAAGGGTTTTTCGCCGTAACCGCAGTAGCCATCAACCAGCCACGATACAAATCGCTTCAGCGATGGTTTTGGCAACTGCTTCCGTCTTACAACCAGTTCACGATAAAGAAACCAGCCGATTTTTGACGTGATACCCTGGTTGCGCATGACACGGCCGATAACGCGGTAGATTTCCTCGGCTTCGGAATACAGTTGTTTCTGTTTCTTTGGATCCGGTTCGTTGTCTCCTTGCCATTCCTGTCGCACCATGTCACCCCACTCAACACCTTCGAGTTTCGCATGATCCAGTTTGACGCCAAGCAAGTTGGTGTATTCAAGATTGGCCGAGTGCAGGTTGGCGCCGGTCAGGTCAGCCTTCATCAATGAACTGAATGACAGGTCCAGGGCAAACAGGTGAGCATGCTGCAGGTTGGCGCGGTACAGGTCGGCATGAACCAGTTGATAGCCGCGATGCTGGCCGCGATTAACAAGATCAATGTTTTCCAGGTTGGTATTGCGCAATTTGAAATAGCGCATCGGCCGTCCGGAGCGGGCACGCTCCTCGAGCAGGCTGACAAGGTCCGGTTCAGTCTTGATGTCGTCGTCGCTGTGCCAGTAGCAATAGGGCTTGCCGTCAGTTTCGGCGCCGCAGGTTTTTCCGGAAGAAGATGTAAAGCTGCATTCCATGATGCAGTCCCTGAATACAGATACCTGCGAAGGTTATCGGCCCGGGTCGAAAAACCTGTATTGCCGGCCGACGTGACTATTTCCCGGCCACGTGTTGCAACCGGGCGAGAGTCTGGCGAACGTCCGCGCTATGGGTTTTGGGGCTGACAGTCCTGAAGATGGCGGCGATGTTGCCCTCGGGATCAATGATAAAACTGTGCCGGTTGGCGAATTTTAACGGCCCCATGGAGCGCATGCTGCCGTACTGGCGGGCAACGTCACCGGCAGTGTCGGCCAGCAGCCGAAATGGCAGACTGTACTTTTGGGCAAATTTTTTGTGGCTGGTGCTGTCGTCGGTGCTAATACCGAGGACCACGGCTTTCATCTTGTGGATGAGTTCAATGTCATCGCGAAAATTGCAGGCTTCGGTGGTACAGCCCGGCGTATCGTCCTTGGGGTAAAAGTACAAAATCACCCATTTCCCGCGAAACGTGGCCAGTTCGACGACATTGTTGTCCTGGTCCGGCAGGCTGAATAACGGTGCCTGGTCCCCGGTTTTCAGGGCAGGTTGGGCGCCGGCGCTCAGCGCCGAGAATAATGACAACACAAAGGTGCCTGCAAATCTGAAAATACGTCTCGGGTTCATTGGTATGTGGCTCCATCAGTCGGGTCGGAAGACCCGGTAAATCCGGTGGTCGGAATAATGATTACCATTATATATATGCCCGGGATTAGGCTTCTACCCTGAAGGTGGTCAGGGTATGATTGCGACCTGCAGGTACAGCCCCGAAAACACAATGGAGAATGGAATGCCATCGGCTGAAGAATGGAGCAAGGCACTGGCGCAGCAGATTGTTGCGATTATGAATGAGGCCAAGGCCGCCCAGGCCAAGGCCCAGGCACTGGCCAGCCAGGCGGCGGACGCACAGATGTCCGCCAAGGCCGCCAGGCTCAAGCTGGACGCCTTGAAGGACGAAATGGCCAGGGCCGGTGCCGATGCCGAGCTGGCGGAGGCGCGCGCCGAAGCCTATGCCAAGGAACAACTGCAGGCGGAGGCGGAAGCCAGGGCCGCGGAAGCCAAAGCCATTGCCCTGGGCGAACAGTTGTCACAAGCGCAGGCAGAGGCAGAAGCCGAGGCCATGGCCAAAGCCGAGACTGTGGCCGTGTACCAGCCCGGTCGTTACGAGTGCCGGGGTTGTGGCCAGAACGTGTTGTTTACTGAAGCGACCACGACTTTGCCTGTCTGTGATAATTGCGGCGGCCAGGAATACCGGGGACAGGAGCCGGTAATGACCAAGATCATGCCGACACCTGGCAAACAATATCGCGCCGGTATGTATCACTGCAAAAGTTGCGGCGCCCGGGTCGCGGTACCGGCCGATACAAATTCACTGCCGGCTTGCGAGTTTTGCGGCCAGGCCGGGTTAGCGCCGGTTTCCTGAAATCGGCAGAACCGAATAACGCTGGACAGGGCAGCATTGCTGTCATTGTCCGGATGCTTAACTGGATAATTGAACATGAATCATATGATGGCCGTATTGTTAAACGGCATAGCCCAGCTTGAATACGATCGCTCACGCGAATTGCCTGATCACCAGGGTGCCTACCTGGAAAAGATGGACCGGAAAATGAAACAAGGCATCATGCTGGACGGCGAGCATGTCATCGAGCCCGATCTTGACCAGTGCAGCCGCTTTGTTGCAGCCAACCTTGTCCATGCCATCAAGTCCAATGACGAAGCCAAGGCCGCGGCCATGTGCACCTGGCTTGCCAACCGCTTGCCGGATCTCAAGCAGGTCAAGATAGACGATGCCGATGATGGCATCTCTATTGATTTCGTGTTCGATGAAGAATACAAAAAACAGGCCGTGGTGGATTTTCCCAGGCTGCACTAGTCAGTCTCTTTGCGCCGGTTCCCCGATAAGTTGCTGCGATCCCGTGGCAGGTCTTGCGCCATTTATCCGTTCCAGCCCCCCAAGTATCGGCTAATCAACGTTTTCGGACGCTTGAGCAGATTGTATGCGTAGCGTTTGCTGTTTTCTGGTCTATCTTTAAATCGTGCAGGGGTTAACGGCGCAGGTCTTGCGCCTGATTTGCCCGAAAACAACTAACCGAATGTAAACATAAATAATCACAGACTTGTGAGGATGGGCTATGAGCAGTGGAAACAGGGTCAAGGCAGGCGAGATGGCGCGCAATTTTTCGCTGCCCGATATCAGTGGCGACCCGATTCAATTGAGTGATTATCAGGGCCGGAATGTGTTGCTGTCATTTTTCCGTGATGCCAGTTGCCCGTTCTGTAACCTGCGTCTCTACGAGCTGACCCGCAAGCATGCCGAGTATCGCAGTCATGGCCTGGAGATTATCGCTGTATTCAACTCGTCTGTTGACGTGGTCGAGCGTTACCTGGGCAAGCGTGAACGACCGTTCCCGTTGCTGGCTGACGTGGACCGGGAAATCTTCAGGTTGTACGGCGTGGAATCGTCCTGGGGAATGTTGATGAAGGGCATGTTCAATTTCTCACGCATGTTCTCCGCGTTCTCAAAGGGCTTCATGCCTGCCGCCGGTGCATTCAAGCCGCTGATGCCGGCGGATTTTCTGATCGACGAAACCGGACTGGTTCGCGTGTCCTACTATTCGCGAAATGCCGCCAATCACATCTCGCTGAAAATGGTGGAGAAGTTCATCACCGTGATGAACAGCCGTCACGAAGCGCTTGAAAAGGAGCTGGAGCTTCCGGACATCGAAACTTTGTTGAGCCTTGGCAAGGCCTGATCGGGCTCACCAAAGGGTCAAATCTTGCCATGCAAAAACTGGCCCTATCCGGGGCCATTTGTCCTGCTCAGCTGACCGCCAGTCTGGCGGTCAGCTGAATCCCGCCATTTTTCTTTGGTAAACATGGATTTTCCTGTTTGTGCGACTAGATTTTAAGTAAACAAAAAGCGGAATCATCCGCATTGGCGCCGCCGGACGGGAAGACCACTCCACGAACGTTGCGCCTGCACACTGGTATTCAATAACTACAAGATCGTGGAGATGTACTATGGGAGATCGAGTTCGGCCGGGCGAGACGCTGCGTGACTTTCAATTAAAAGACCTTCATGGTCAATCCGTTCGACTGAGCGATTTCAGGGGCAAGCGTGTGCTGCTGTCCTTTTTTCGTGATGCCGGTTGCCCGTTTTGTAACCTGCGACTGTTTGAGCTGACCAGCCGCTACAACCATTACCAGCAGCAGGGACTGGAAATTGTCACCGTGTTCTATTCCACCCCGCATACCGTCAAACGCTTTCTCGGTAACCGTAATCGCCCGTTTGCGCTGTTGGCAGACCCGGAGAAAGATGTGTTCAGGCTTTACGGTGTGGAGTCCTCCTGGGGCGCCCTGATGAAGGGTATGTTCAACTTCCCGCGTATGATGTCCGCGTTTGCCAAGGGCTTCCTGCCCAGCGCAGGCGCCTTCAAGCCGTTGATGCCGGCCGACTTCCTGATTGATCAGACCGGCAAGGTCAGGGCGACCTACTATTCGCGTGATGCGGCGCGACACATCTCCCTCAAGCTGGTGGACCGGTTTATCGCCGCTACTGAAAAGCTGGATACCCCGGCCCCGGCGGCAGCTCCACGCCCGCAACTCAGGGCTGCAGTGGGCGCCTGATCCAGCCTGTCGGGAAATCGTCTTTCTGCGGCTGTCCCGTTCTGCCACGGCAGGACGGGGTGTCCATTGGGGTCCATTGGGGTCGGACCCGCGCAACTAGCTGTGTCCATTGGGGTCGGACCCGCGCAACTAGCTGAAACAAAAACACATTGACGCTGCAGACCGTGTTAGAACACACTTAGACCGGCCATTTCATGGATGAAATGATTACTTTAAGGAGGAAGTGCCATGCCGCGCGCCAATCGTAATTTTATGCCCGGGTATGTGTTGCACATTACCCATCGCTGCCACAAGAAAGAATTCCTGCTCAAGTTTGTTAGAGATCGGCAGCGCTGGCGCTACTGGTTGTTCGAAGCCAAAAAACGTTATGGTCTTTGCGTTCTGAATTACATCGTTACGTCCAATCATATTCACCTTCTCGTTCAGGATCGTGGTCGGGGCGAGATTGCCAAAAGCATGCAGTTAATCGCCGGGCGCACGGCCCAGGAATATAACCAGCGTAAAAACAGGAAGGGTGCTTTTTGGGAAGACCGCTATCACGCGACGCTGGTGGATACCGATTCGCACCTGGCCCGCTGCATGACATATATTGACTTGAACATGGTTCGTGCCGGCGCGGTCGCACAACCATTGGAATGGGACACTTCCGGTTTTCGCGAGATCCAGGTTCCACCGGATCGTTATCGTGTCATCGATCAGCCGACACTAATGAAGTTGTTCGGCTTTACGACATCGGAGCAACTTCGCGCCGCTTGTCTAAACTGGAGCGAGCAGGCGCTTGCGATGGGTGCGATCCCGTATGATAGTCGCTGGACCGATGCTATCGCCGTAGGGAGTCAGGAATTTCTTGCTGAGGCTAAGGCTGCACTGGGCGTGAAAGCGCTGCATAGATATGTCGAGACTGACGGGGATGTTCAAGTGCTACGAGAATCGGCCCTGCCTTACACGCCTCATTTTGGCCATGAAATGCACGTGTTAAGGGGTAATAACCAGGTTATTTTGGAAAGATAAGTAACAAAGACAGCGGGTTACGCAGGTCCGACCCTAACCCTGTTACTTCACTCCTGATCCGGCTTTAACCGTGCCAAAAATTTTAGCGTAAGGTCGCTCGGGTGTTTTAAGGCGCTGGTCCTGCCAGAATACCAGGTAGCTGTCCCGGGCAGCGTTGTAGGCTACAACAGGAAAGCGGCGCGCACCTTTCATATTTAAATCCGAGATGACAAATTCGTCGCTCATTTTCCCGCTGGCATCAACAAAGCGCCCGTAGATATCGGCATTGCGGGCACCGTGATCACGTCGTAAATCATACCAGACCGCAAGAAAGCGCTTGTTGTGCCTGTCGTATGTAACGGTAGGGAATTCCTGGTAGTCATTGGCGCGGGCAATGGCGAACGGTTTGACCATATGTTCTCCGGTTTCCGCGCTGATGATGGCACCCCAGGAGTCCAGTCCCAGCTTCTGGTAGTCGCGCCCCGTGGTCCAGCTCACCATGAATACGTCGGCATCAGGCGAATAAGCAGCGGCATACAGTGATGTTGGCAGGCAGGCGTCATCTTCGATATCAATCAATTTTCCCGGCGCGGCCTTGTGGGGTTTGTCGGGGTTGATGAACATGGAAAAAATACCCTTGCCCCGAATCGCTGTGGTTTTTTCAAGGTGGCCGTCAACTGTGTCGCGCCAGAGTACCAGGAAGCGTTGGCGTTTCGGGTCAAAATACAAGGATGGTCGATCCTGCTTGCCTTTGCCTTCTGCCACCTGGAACTCATCGCCCTTGGCCCTGCCATCGGCAGTAATATACCGGGCGCGTATCAGTTCCGGTCCTTTGGAGGACCCGTGTTTCCAGGCAACCAGGTACTGCCTGCGAACCGGGTCATAGGAAACCGCCACATCTTTCTGTGATGCAGCACGGTTTTCGCTAATAACAAAGTTCTTTCCCTGCAGGCTGCCGTTGGCATTAACAAACTGGCCGTAAATATCTGATTCAACCGTTGTTGCATTGCGCCAGTCAGACCAGGTGACCAGGTAACGTTTTTTGTGTTGATCATACGCTACGGCAGAAATAGCCTGGCCTTTTGCCCCGGTAGCAATGCCAATATCCTTGCTGACAGGTTTGCCGTTGGCATCGACAAGGCGACCATAAATATTGACATCATTCATGCGATCCCGGGCGAGGTCAGACCAGGTGACCAGGTAGTGGCCATCTTGCTTGTTTGCGCCGAGACTGACACGCGATTGAAACGAGTCACGAGCGGAGATTTCAAAATCCGCTGCTTGCGTCCTGGCGGTCGGTGTCAGCGCGTAGGCGAGCGTCGAGCAGGCGGTGAAAGTCAGGAAAAACAGCGTTTTTCCCTTGGGCAGCATGTTTAATAGCCTCGCCCGCTGTGATCGGAGTTATGACAACTCAACCAGCATTCCCCTGAATTCACGCCCTTATCAATCCATGTCGGGATGGCAAAATTCTTCGGCAGAATCTGAACTACGCGACCGCCAACATTGCTGTAGGTCAGGAAGTTCAACAGTCGCGGGAATACGGTTGAGCCATGCGGATCATGGCAAGTCACGCAGGCATTCTTGCGATCCTCGATGTGCAGCTGGTGACTGAAACCGCTAGGGTTGGTCAGTAACGATGCTTCCGAGTGACACTTCAGGCACAGGGCAGCGTCTGCTGTGCCGGTGGCCAGGGTTGGGTCCATACTGTATTTGTCGGACAATACCATTTCGTGGTTTGAGCCGTGCGGTCCGTTAGGGCCGGTTCCACCGCCGGGCCCTGCTGCTGCATCAGATGTGTCGCTGTTATGGCAATCGGTGCAATAAATCAGGCTGTTAGTATTATCCAGCGGGACAGTCAGTCCCCCTCCGCTCAAGGTTACCACGTCACCATTATTGGCCGGGTTGTTGGCCACCACCGGGTGATACGAAACCAATGCCGGGTTATTCGGATTGAGTTTGTCCCGAATATTATAAATCTGGTCTGCGCGGGTCATCTGGTAGCCCGTCGCTGTACCGCAGCGCTCTGTGGCGATAGGGCTGCCGCAAGCCCCTTTGCCTGGCACGCCGTGGCACTTGAAACACAGTTCATACTGGTTGGTCACGCTGTTGATCACGTTGCCGTTGATATCCAGGCCCTTGACGCCCTGGATGAGCGCATTGGCCAGAGGCGGTGTCGTTGTGACCTGTGCCGGGTTGTTGGGATTGAACGAGATCATCGGCGGTGCGGATGTTACCGTATGCGGATTGTGGCAGTCGGCGCATTCCGCATGCGGACTCATGGTCAACGGATCTTCCACGCTTGCCGCATCATGGTTTGGATTGGGTGTAGTCAATACCGGGTGTGTTGAAAGCTTGGCAAATTCTGCCTGGATATTGGTGGCCGCAGTATTGCCGTTGTGGCAATTAAAGCAAGTCTCTTCTTCTGATGCTGTTTGCAGGCGTACCGGTGTACCGGCGTTATGCGGTGCATGACAATTAAAGCAACTGTTTTCACCGACATTGGCGCCGACCCATTCCGGCCGACGGTTGATCCAGGGGCTGATGCCGGCGCCATTCCAGGTTGCCGTCGAGGTCTGGTGCGCTGAGCCGATCCAGCCGCTATTGTTGTGGCACGTGGTGCATATCTGGCCATTAAGCGAAGTCACGCGCAGGAATGGCTTGATATCCCTTTCGTGCGGGTCGTGGCAGGTTGTACATTGAACTTCCCCGTCCTCCAGTAGTAGCGGCGCGATCAGGCTGGGGTCGTGTAGCTGGCCGTCATTGATGGCGAGCGTACTGTCGTAGGCAAATGAAATCGGGTGGTCATCGCTCAGGTCTGTTCCGATGTGTCCTCGCACTACAGGCGGGACGTGACCCCTTGCTCTCGCCGGCATGGGTCTTGACATAACTGCATCGAGACCTCCTTTTGGCGGGTTGGTCAATGCGCCCATTGCAACAGTGCCGTCATGGCAAGACAGGCACAAAATCGATTTGCCCGTGGGTTGGCCGGGCGCGGCGTCCAGCGTGCTGCTGCCGTAGACCGTGTAGGTCTGGCCGGTAGTGAGCGTGTGATTCCACAGCGGCGCGCCGTTTACCATGCCCTGGGATTTATGCGGCGTGTGACAGAACACGCATACCTGGGTAACTTTGTTGCTCTTTATGGCGCCCGGACCGCTGACAGAAAGATTGTGCAGGGTGGCGGCAATACCGGCGCCGGCCCAGGAGACTGCCGGAACCAGCTGCGACAGCACGCCGAGGAGGGCAGTTACGATGAATGCGTTGAACTGTTTCCTGGTCATAGCCATCACTCCTGGGAACCTTTGCCTTTACCTTTGTAAGTATAGTCAAAAACCTGCACCCGGCGATTGTAGGAATCGGCGACATAGATGCGGTTCTTGTAAACGAATACACCTGCCGGCAACCAGAATTCACCGGCCCGGCGGCCCTGCTGACCAATATCCAACAGGTATCGACCCTGGTCATCGAAAATCTGAATCTTGTGGAACACCGAATCGGCAATATAAATATGGCCGGCGACATCAATACCAATGCCCTTGGGTTGCGAGAACTGTCCTGAGCCATCGCCGTGCACACCGAACTTGCTGATGTACTGGCCTTCAAGGTCGAAGATTTGTACCCGGAAGTTCATGGTGTCATTCACATAAACACGGTTGCCATGAACCGCCAGGTGGCTGGGAAAGTTGAAGCCGGCATCCTTGTCCGCGCGCCGGCCAAATTCAAACTGCTGCTCGCCGTTTTCATTGAACACGACAATCTTGTGTGCCAGCGTGTCGGCGACGTACAGGCGTTTTGTCTCGGCATGCCAGGCCAGTCCTGTCGGTCGCGCCAGCGATGAAACGGATTTCAGGTGCTCGCCTTCGCGATCAAGAATGTGCAGTTGTGCCTTGTTTGAATCGCTGATGAACAGGCGCGTATCGCTCAGGGCAATGCCCACCGGCGACTCCAGCACGTCTTTGCCGACCTTGTGAATCCGCAGTTGTTCCTTGTCTTTCAGGTTAAACAGAAACACGGATTTTACACCGGGGTCAGCGATGGCGATCAGTCCATCGTCGGCCGCAATGGCGTAGGGCCGTACCATGGGCCAGGGTTTGTTGCCGGTGAGCCAGCCGAACAGTCGTGAGAAAAAAGACGGCTTGATACCGAGATCGATTGCCTTGTTAAATTCGTGTGCGTAGCGCACACGCTCCGGCAGTGGCGGCGCCGGCCAGACAAGTGCCTTTACCGCCGCCTCGGACGCCAGTTTCGCCGGTGAGTTCTTGTCCGCTTCTTCGGCCTGGGCTTGCAGTTCTTCGGGCAGCTCTTCAGGGCTGGCATGCTTGGCTGGCGCAGACTTGCTGTCGGCGGCCACGGCAAGGTGGCCAGCCAGGAAAGCGGCCATAAGCGCAGACAGTACTAATCGTTGTGTGATCACTGTGAATTCCGGGTGAGCGTTACCATGAACCGGGTTTCTTCGGTATTGCGGGACGTGCCATCCCAGTCGCTAAAGGTTAGCCCGGCACTGAGCTGTACCAGGAAGAAGCGCCAGTTGACCCTGGCGCCGTGAGACAGGAACCGGTCATTGTTGCCCAGGCTATCGTCACGACGCCAGTAGTTTACATGCGAATTGATTGTCAGGCCAAACCACGGGATATTGAAGTTGGCCATTAATTTCGCACCGGAATTATCCACATCAGAAAGCGTGGTGTTGCTCCTGCCTACATTGACGGATTCCTGGATACTGATCAGCGACGTGATATTGGCTGATGCCGATTGATACAGGTTGGTGGTTTCAGTTTCGTAATCGCCCACCACAGAATCCTTGTAATGGTATCCGGTACTGAGCAGTATGCCTTTGAAACCGCCGCTGTATTCAATGCCGGTGGATTGATCTTCCGAATCGGCGATAAAGTTGCTGCCGGCACCGGTACTGACTTCCGTGTTGCTGCTGGCGTAGCGGTAGTACAGTCGTACACCTTTGACACGGAAGTTAATGTTGCCGCCATTGGTTTTTGATGTGTAATCCATGGCCGGCGGTGTCTGGTAGTTGTAGTCCACGTACACCGTTGTGCCGGTGGGGATGACAACGGTATCGATCACCTGGATTTCGGTAATATTGGCGACCGTGGCGACCGTGTAGTGTGTGCCCAGGATATAGGGTGTGCCAATAATGTCAGTGATAACAATGCTGGCAGTATCCACATACGGCTGGTTCAGGGTAATGATGCCGGTAATATCGGTGGTATGGGCTTCGTCAATAATGCTGAGCAACTGGCTCTGGGCTTCGCGATCGGTGTCCAGTTGCGCGCCATTCACAGCCATGCTGATTGTGGCGCCATGCCATGGGATGGTTTTGACATAGCTGACCGAGTAGCGCGGTCCGGCCGAGGCCTCCCGGCCCAGGTCAAACTCGGTAGACTTGTACACGTATCCCAGGTTGGTATCGAGGTTGGCGTAGAGTTCGTGGAAAAAATCAATTTGTCCCGTTTGGCCAATGGAGGTGCCAACCTGGGTGGATTCATTGTAGCCGTAGCGTATGTCGGTTCTGAATCGCTGTGTATGTTGCAGGCGCAGGTTTTCCGACAAGGATTTCCGGTCATAGGCACCAAACCCGGTTTGCTCGACGGCATCACCAAAGGTTTGCAGGTGCGAGCCTTTGCCCCAGCCCAGGGTGTGGTTGAGCCAGCCGCGCTTGCTGTTGTAATCGTGCAGCGGTACAAGGAGATCGGTGTAATCGGTGTTGACCAGGCTGAAACTGAGCTTGGAGCTGCGACTGTAAAAGCCGGTGGTTTCGACTTCGTATTCATTGTGCCAGTCAGCCCCGGCGAGGGTGGAGGTAGTCAGCAGGTCACTGTAGCTCCTGGAATAACTGATGTATGAAGGCAGCCAGCGATTCTTGAGATTCAGGGTGACGCTTTTCTGATCATTGATAAACTCGGTTTCGCCGCCCAGCTCCGCCTCGGTGTAGCCGGAGGACTGGCTGGTGGAGGCAGCAATGCTGAACGGCACCCGCGCCCCCTGCAGCAGGTTCATGGCGGCGGAGTAGTCCCAGGCCGTGCTTTCGGTTTCCAGAGTTTGCCCGGACACGTCGGTGTAGGTGGATTGCTGAATAAATACCGGCTTGGCGCTGACGGCGAAGCTGGCAATCTTGGGGTCCAGCAGGGCAAAACGTTTTTTGAATGTCAGCTTGGTGGCCCAGCGTTCGGTAGAGGTATCGCTGTGGGTGCCGGGGCTGGTTTCGGTGGTATTCCAGCGCCCGTCATAATCAAGACTCAGGTTCCACGACAGTGGTGAGCTGAAGAACCAGGCATCAGCATTCTCCTGTGCGTCCTGGCCGTAAGTCGGAAAAGACAACAACAGGCCGGGCAGCAACAAGGTGGCGATGTTGTTCCGGTTCACGAACATTTCTCCCGCGCGCAGCGATTATCGTTTTGATCGTTTTGTATGGGGCTGGTTGTGCAGCGTTGTCTGCAACCATGCCGCTATTTTCCCTTGTCAGTGGTATCGGCCGCGCCTTGTGTCGACGGGCCTTTATATTCCTGGTGGCAACGGGTACAACTGGCGAATTCAATATTGAATGCTTCTTTGCCGTTGTGACAGGCACCGCAGTACTTGCCATCAATTAATTCTTTCATGGTCGCCAGGTTGGCGCCGGCCTTGGATACAAACAGTTTTTCATGGCAGACCGAACAGCGGTAGCGTTGCCGATGTTTCCAGTGCTCGAACACCGCTGGCGGCAACTGCAGACGCTTGCCGGAGCCTTTGAAAAAGATATCCCCCAGCGCCCGGTCTTCGGCGGTATGGCCGGTATTGGGCACGGTGGCGACAAGCAATGCCAATGACAATGTACCGCCGGCAATCATGGCTGATACGGCGCGCATCAAGATGGTCTTGGCTGCCGGTTTGGTAACTGTGCGCCGCATGTTACTGCCCTCCCAGCATGCCGGTATGGCAGCGGGCGCAGGCCACATCTACCGGGAACGCGACCTTGCCGTGGCAGGTGCCGCAGTACTTGCCGTCGCGGATTTCGGCCATGGTGATGGGTGTGCCGCGATACTTGAATACTTTCGGATGGCAGCTGGCGCAATCCAGTAATTCGGTATGCCGGGAATGCGGAAACCAGGCATCAAAGACCGGTGTCGGGCCTTTCAGGAAAAAATCAAATCCAAACACAAATTTGCTGATGTTGTCGGTGCCAATATGGCTGCGGGGCCAGATAATGTTCTGGTCCATGGCGGCCAGCCAGTCAGGCTGACCGAACATATCCTTGGGCAGGTATTGCATGGCCTGGTTGAATTCTGTGGCCGCGGCCAGTTTGCCGGCCAGTTCATGCGGCTGCAATTTTTTCAGCTTCAGCTGATCATCAATGGTTTGATCCTGGGGTTTTAGCCGTTGCGCGGCTTCGGCGGCGCGTTTTTGCGCCATTTCTTCGACGGTAGGCGGAGGCACGTCGAAAAACAGTGACATCGTGTCCTTGGTGCAAGCGGAGACCAGAAAAACGATGAGGAGGAGCATGATGGTGTTGTTGTTGTTCATGCTCCTCCCCCCAGTTTCCAGCTAATATTATTGCTTATAATTATTATGGTTACCTGAATAATACACCGCTTACTTGATATGGCAAGTGGTGCACAGGGTGTCGATACTGGCCCGCAGGAAAGTCGGGTTAGTGGCTTCATGCGGATTGTGGCAGGTTGCACATTCCACCTGGTCAGTACCAGCACCATACAGTTGCAGAGTTGAAGCCTGTACGGTTGCCAGGGCGACAAACTGCGGATCCTGCGCCGGATCATAGGTGACCGAAATCGGGTGGTCGCCTGTCAGTACAGTACCCAGGTTGGTCACAGCGCCACCCGGAGCGGCAGCCATGGTGTTACCAACGTTGGCACCGTTGATCTGGAACTGCCATCCCTGACTAGCGCCAGCGGCATTGTATCCACCAGAACCGGCGCCGTTGATCAATTGATCGAAGGCAACGGTACCGTCATGACAGGACAGGCAGGCCTGGGAAATGCTGGCAGGCGCGCCAGCTACGGTCATGTCCATAGTCGGGCTGGTGTACATGGTGTAGGTCGCCGCAGAAGCGCCACGGTTCCACAACGGGGCCGGGCCACCGGCTTCAGTATGCGGTGAATGACAGAAGCCGCAGACAAATGCCGTTGTCGGGGTGGAGATATTGTTTACGGTGTCCGGGTTGGTGCTGGACAGGTTGTGCTTGGTTGCTGCAACGTTCTGAACCGCCATGGCCGGTGGGCTAAAGCCCAGTACAACCAGGGCGACTGCGGCAGCGATTTTTAACAGGTTTTTCATGATACACCTCGCTTCGTTCTTACGCGTTAGAACATGGTTAAGTTTACTCATTACTCTGGGCGTGCTCCTCCGGCACGCGGTTTGTTATTTCTTGAATCTGAGGCTTCCGTGTCGACCCTGGTGATTGAACCCTCACTCTTGTGGTCATTGTTTTTCAGAAACTCGAAAATCTGTATGCGCCAGTTGTACTGGTCAGCAACATATATCTGGTCGTTGTCATCAATGTACATGCCGGCAGGTAGCTGGAACTCTCCGGGTTTGCGACCGCCACCACCTAGGGCCATTAGCAATTTGCCCTCAGGGTTAAAAACCTGGAAATTATTGAAGGCCGAATCAACTACATAGATGTTACCTTGCGAGTCCACTTCGATACCCTTGGGGCGAGCGAACTGGCCACGGGCATCGCCGTTGGAACCAAACTGCATCAGCGGCTTGCCTTTATTATCCAGCACCTGTACCCGGAAGTTCATGCTGTCGGCGACATAAATCTTGCCAGCGGGGCCAATAGTGATGTTGGTGGGGAAGTTGAATTCGCCCGGCTCCATGCCACGCTTGCCGATTTTGGTCAACAGGCCACCTTGTGGACTGTAGACGGCGATATTGTGGCTCTTGGTGTCGACGACATAGGTTTTGCCGCTGTACTGATCGACAGCAATGCCGACGGGACGTTCCAGCTCGCCTTTTTTGCCCATGGCGCGAACGAATTCGCCATTCTGATCAAAGATAACGACACGCTGCTTGGCGGAGTCGGTGACATAGATGTAACCATGTTTATCTGAGGCGATGCCCAGCGGCTTGGCCAAAATACCCTGGCCGTGTTCACCCCAGATGGCGAATTTTTTATTTTGTGGGTCGAATACCAACACCTTGCCCCAGCCGCTGTCGGCTACGTACACGCGACCGCTCTTGTCGGCGTGTACAGCATAGGGCTTTTTCAGCTGGCGCCCGGCTTCGCGCGGCTTGCCCAGTAACTTGTCGCGCATGACTGACATGCCAGAGGCGGCTTCGGTGACCTGGTCTTCAGAAAACAGGTAACCGACAAACTTGTAGCGTGGCGTCTCAGGTGGCAACGGCCAGAGCACGTTGTCCGGTTTCTTGTTGGCATCATCAGAACCGGTGCTGGCGCAACCGCCGAGTCCGCCGAACATGACAAGCAATGCAAGGCTGGCTGCGGTAAGTGTGAAGGCGTGGGGAATGCGCGCAAACGTCCTGTATACAGAATGCTTACTGTATATGGCTTGCTGCATGTTTCCCAACGCAAAGGTCACTGCTTTATCCCCGGTTGTCGTTCTGCGAAAATTTTTGACATTTGCCCAGTCGACGTTTTCGTTAATTTGCCTGGAGATCCACTTCTTCCGCACGGAATATAGTGCATTGGTCGTGAATGTCCAGTTCTTGCACACTTCGGTCTTTGTTCTTGTTGTTTCTTGCCTTGGTTGACTTTAAGCAAACTCTAATTGATTCTAACCCCATATCGCCTTGATTTGGATCAAGTCAAAAATTGACCCATGTCAAGTTCAATACCTGGCCGCGATGTCAGTCTGAAACTGGAGTTGTGTAATGTCTGAGCATGCATTTGAACCTGTAAAAACAGGGGTGCGCAAGTTTCTGCAGCTTGCATTTGTTGGGTTATTCTTTTTCGGCTGCCAGTGTGCGTGGGCACAGCAGGCGCCGGAGGTGGTGCTGGAGGTGGGCGAAGAGCGTTTCCTGCGTTATGAGCTGGATGAGTCTGTCAAGAGCCTGTTACCGCCATCTTCATTTCATGGCGAACTGTCCAAGGCGACACAAAACAAATATACGAAACAGGCGATTGAGCGCTTGACCGAGCGAGCCTTGTTATATCGCGCGGCTGTCCAGGCAGGCATCAAGCCCGATGAAGGCTTGCTTGCCCAGGCTGAGCAAAGCAATGTGCATCGTTTTGGCAGTAAGGAAGAATTTATCAAACAATTGAATAAAAGCGGCCTGACCAAAGAGCGGTTCGAACATCGGGTTATCGCACAAAATGTCATTACCAGGTATGTCAACGAAACCCTGACCCCGAAAGCAGTGTATACAGACAAGCAACTGCGCGAGTATTTCAAGAGCAATCCAAAAGAGTTCGAGCGTCCGGAAACTGTCGGTGCCTGGCATATCATTCTTAAAGTGCAACCGAATGCACCGGATGAGGAGTGGCAGAAAAAGCAGGCCTTGGCCGATTCGCTGGTAAAACAGATTCGCGAGGGCGCCGAGTTTACCGATATTGCCAGCAAGCATTCCGAAGACGATTATCGCGTCAAGGGCGGCTGGATTGGTGATATGCACAAGGGCCGGTTGCTGCAGGAGCTGGAGGATGCGCTGTTCAAGCTCAAGGAAGGCGAGATGGCCGGTCCGATTCGATCACTTCACGGCTTCCACATCGTCAAGGCCGGCAAGCGCCAATCTGCCGGCAGCCTGTCGTTCAAGGAAGCGCGCGACAAGCTGAAAAAGCGGCTCGAAGAGAAGCGCTTCGAGGAGTTGCGAAACAAGGCGATGGACGAGCAACGCAAACAGGTCAAGATCAAGGTGCTGATCAACCTGGACAAGAAAGCCTGATCGAGAGTTATACCTTTAAATATATGTACTGCGCGGATAAAAATGAGACGCATTCCTGAACCGGAATTAATGAACGACCCGACACAGGCATTGGCCTATGCCGAGGCGGATTTTGTCGAGCCCAATACGGCTTTTGTTGACGGCTTTGCTGCGTGTTTTCCGCAATGCCAGCCACGTCGAGTTGTCGACCTGGGTTGTGGGCCGGGCGACCTGACGGAACGTTTTGCCCAACGCTATCCGCAATGCCGAGTCAGCGCCATCGACGGCGCCGAGCAAATGCTGCTGATCGCCAGGCAGCGTGCCCGGGAGCAGGGGCTCGATGGGCAAATTGACTATGTTTGCGCCCATCTTCCGTCCGCGGAACTGCCGACTGGTGCTGATGTCATTATTTCCAACAGCCTGTTACACCATATGAATGACGCTATGGATCTGTGGCGCAGCGTCAAGCAGTGTTCAGTGCCCGGCAGCATCGTCTACGTGGCGGATTTGTTTCGGCCGCAGACCACCGAAGCCGCGCAGCACATTGTCGATACCTATTCGGAAGGTGAGCCTGAAGTATTGCGCACGGATTTTTATCACTCGCTGCTGGCCGCGTACCGTCCCGATGAAGTCGAGGCCCAGCTTCGTGAGGCCGGGTTGATCGGCCTGAAAGTGGAAACCACCAGTGATCGGCATATGCGCATTAGCGGTATCGTCGAGTGAGCCGGGCTGGCAATGACTGAAGTATTTCAGAATCCAGGTGATGAGGCCCTGGGCCAGATGTTGCAGTCTGCGACCCGGATAGCCATTGTCGGTTTGTCTCCCAAGCCTGATCGCCCGAGCTATATCGTTGCTCGTGAAATGCAGAAATATGGTTATGTGATCGTGCCGGTGCGACCTGCCGTACAAACGGTGCTCGACGAACCGGCCTATGCCCGCCTGGAAGATGTGCCCGGCCCGCTCGATATGGCGGTGATATTTCGCGCCGCGGACCAGCTGGAGCCGGTGGTGGACAGCGTTATTGCCCGCGGTATCCCGGTGTTATGGATCCAGGAGGGCATAATCAATGAAGCCGCCGCCCTGCGAGCCCGTGCCAATGGTATAGAAGTGGTTATGGATCGATGTATATATAAGGAATACGAGCGTCTCGGTCTCGACCAGTAACGATTATTCGTCAGCAGAATTTCCGGTTTTGGTGTCGTGTTGTCGTTGCTGCCGACGCCGCCGTCGCCAGCCAACAAACTTTCGACGCCAGCGCCAGTAGATGGGTGAGTCGGAAAAAAACAGGATTAGCCCGAACGGGAACATCCAGATGCCCAGTACCGGCACGAACGGACCGAGCAGGCCGGCAACCATGATCAACAGGCCAAAACCCTTGCGCACCCAGTGATTGGGATGGGATTTCATCTGGTGGTAACGCCGCAACCATTGCCGGCGAATCTGTTCGGTTTTGCTCATGATGGCCGAGTTTGAAGTTTCCAATTGCCGCTGTAAACGGTAGGCTTGCGCCATGCGAGTCAAATTCACCAAAATGCACGGCCTCGGTAATGACTTTGTCGTGTTCGATGCCATTAACCAGTCCATCGACCTCAGTGCCGACCAGTGCCGGGCGCTGGCCGACCGGCGATTTGGTATCGGCTGTGATCAGATCCTGCTGGTCGAGAACCCCCAAAGTGCTGATGCAGATTTTCGTTACCGGATATTCAATGCCGATGGTGGCGAAGTGGAGCAGTGCGGCAATGGTGCCCGGTGTTTTGCCCGCTTTGTCCACGACAAGGGGTTGACCGATAAATCTGAAATCCGGGTGCAGACCCTGGGTGGTCTGATCATTCCGCGCCTGCAGGATAATGGCCAGGTCACGGTCAACATGGGCGTGCCCAGGTTTGCGCCTGCCGAGGTACCGTTTGAGACCGAGGAACAGGCGACCACCTATACCTTAATAATCGAAGATCGCTCGGTGGAAGTGTCGGTGCTGTCCATGGGCAACCCGCATGCCGTGCAGATCGTTGACGATATCGACACCGCGCCGGTGGCCGAGCAGGGGCCGATTATTGAAAATCACCCCCGTTTTCCGAAGCGTGTGAACGCCGGATTTATGCAAATACTGGACCCGGGCCACGCGGCTGTGCGAGTCTTTGAGCGTGGCGCGGGCGAAACCCTGGCCTGCGGTACCGGCGCCTGCGCTGCCGTGGCGGCAGGCAGGCAACTGGAACTGCTTGATGAAACCGTCCATGTCAGGTTGCGCGGTGGTGAGCTGACCATACAATGGGCGGGCGCAGGCAACCCGGTGTGGATGACCGGCCCGGCAACAACGGTATTTGACGGCGAAATAGACCTGGCGAAATCATGAGTCAAAAATCTCCCGAACAAGAACTGGATGACAGCCTGTCCTGGGACGAGGCGGTTGCGCGTTACCTGAAGGAGCAGCAGGACTATTTTGAGCGCCACCCGGAGCTGTTGACCCACCTGAATTTATCCCACGACAGCGGTTCTGCCACGTCGCTGATTGAGCGCCAGGTGCAGGTGCTTCGGGATCGCAACAATAATCTTGCCCGGCAGCTCGATGAGCTGGTGAGTGTCGCCCGCGACAATGACGGCCTCAGCCAATGGGTGCATCGCTACAGCCTGGCGCTGATGTCCTGCAATAATCTTGAGACGGTGCTGGACACCAACATCACCTTGCTGATTGATGACCTGGACCTGGAGCAGGTGGTGACCCTGTTTAACTGGAGTGATGACTCACTGGCTGATCGGTCCGAGTTTTCACTGGCCGGCAAGGATGAACTGAAACAGCTGTTGTCTTCGATATTTGGTCATGAACATCGCCCCCTGTGCGGTTACCAGGCCAGCGAAACCACAATGGAAGCCCTGTTCGGCGAAGCCCTGGCCGATATTCAGTCTTGTGCGCTGATTCCGCTGGGCAAGAAACCGGTTGCCGGTATCCTGGCGCTGGGCAGTAACGACCCCACCCGGTTCCAGGAAGACATGGGTACGCTGTACCTGTCACGCATGGGCGAGCTTTTGGAGGCCGCCTGCCGACGCTTCCAGGTCTAGGTGGCCGGTGACAACTGGGCGCCATGGCTGCTTCAGACATCCACAACTTTCTTAATCACCTGGAACACGAGCGTCGTGTGGCCAAGCACACGGTGTCCGGCTACGGTCGGGATCTGCAAAAGTTCCTCGAATTCCTCGATACGCTGGAGCATCGCGACTGGTCCGCCGTGACCGTGCATGATATCCGGCGATTTGTTTCCCGTATTCGCCAGCAGGGATTTTCCGGACGCAGTGTGTCGCGGGCTTTGTCGGCGATCCGCAGTTTTTATCGCTACCTGCTGCGCGAGCAAAAAGTGAATCACAACCCTGCCGATGGTGTGCCCGCTCCGCGTGCCGACAAACGCCTGCCCGAGACGCTCAGTGTCGATCAGCTGGTCGGTGCCCTGGATGTGGTCGATGTGTTGGCCGGCGAGTCACCCTTTTTGGCGGCGCGGGACAGGGCCATGGTGGAGCTGTTTTATTCATCCGGGTTGCGCCTGAGCGAACTCGCCGGCTTGCGATTGCAGGATATGGACCTGGCTGAGGGCCTCGTGCGGGTAACTGGCAAAGGTGCAAAAACCCGGGTGGTTCCCATCGGGACAGCAGCCCAATCGGCCATGCGTGCCTGGCTGAAACAACGCAAGGCGCACAGCGGTCTTGCTGAATCGGCCGATGTGTTTGTCTCCGAGCGGGGAAAATTGCTGTCGGTACGTACCATACAGGCACGCATGAAGGCCTGGGGTGAGCGCCAGGGGCTGTCGTTACCGTTACACCCACATATGTTGCGGCATTCATTTGCCTCGCACCTGCTGGAGTCCAGCGGCGACCTGCGAGCGGTCCAGGAGCTGCTCGGGCATGCTGATATTTCAACCACCCAGGTCTACACGCACCTGGATTTTCAACACCTGTCCCGGGTCTACGACAAGGCGCATCCGCGCGCTCGGAAAAAGAAAATCTTTGATGTATAATCCCGCGCCTTCCGGTTATTGAATTTTCGGGCGCAGTCCACCGACTGGTTCGGTGTTTGCCGTTTGGCAGGCTGGACTGGAAAACAGGAAATCCTGTGTTATAACTTGTTCACGCATTCGATTGTGTCCCGGGTTATATCCTTGGCTGCTCGCCAAGGAACTTGCACCGGGAAAATTTGCCAGGAATTGGCTGGGTATTCGATGAACATTGTTCGATGATGTTGGGGTGATGGAAATTTCTAACCCGGAACTCGCGAACAGCCGTTTTTGGTCAAACAAATAAGTCATAAGGGGGGAAGCCAGGGTGGCCTCCAACTACAAGCAACGCACCTTGAAAACGACTATCACCGCTACCGGTGTCGGTCTGCACACAGGCAAAAAAGTATTCCTCACCTTGCGTCCCGCCGCTGCCGACAGTGGCATCATATTCCGCCGGGTCGACATGGAAAAGCCGATTGAAATCCGTGCTTGCCCCAGTTGCGTGGGCGAGACCAGCTTGTCCACGACCTTGATCAAGGACGGAGTCAAGATTTCCACGGTTGAGCATTTGCTTTCCGCCATGGCCGGCCTCGGCATTGATAACGCCTATGTTGATGTCAGTGCTCCCGAAGTGCCGATTATGGACGGCAGTGCCGCACCGTTTGTATTCCTGATCCAGTCTGCCGGCATCCAGGAGCAGGAAGCACACAAGCGTTTCATCCGTATCAAGAAGCCAGTCAAGGTCGAACAGGGTGACAAGTGGGCCCGGTTTGATCCCTACGAAGGTTTCAAAGTCAGTTTCAAGATCGCGTTTGACCACCCGGCATTCAGTGCCGAACACGATTCCGCCGAACTGGATTTTTCCTCCACGTCGTTCGTTAAACAGGTAAGTCGTGCGCGTACCTTCGGTTTCATGCGTGATATCGAGCAGCTTCACGCCAATGATCTCGCCCTGGGCGGCAGCATGGACAATGCCGTGGTAATGGATGATTTCCGGGTGCTGAATGAAGACGGCCTGCGTTATGCCGACGAATTTGTGAAGCACAAGATCCTCGACGCCATTGGCGATTTGTACCTGCTGGGTCACAGCCTGATCGGTGCCTTCAGTGGCTGCAAATCCGGGCACGCACTCAACAACCTGTTGTTGCGTACGCTGGTTGCCGATGAATCCGCCTGGGAACTGGTTACCTTTGACGACAAGAGCCCGGCCCCGATTCCTTATATTCAGCCATTGACTGACTCCATCGGCTGATCTGCCTTTTGTACAGAAACTGGTCTGGCCGGATTAGCATCCGGTCGCACCGGATGCGCTGCAGTCTGGCCGGGTGAGTGGTCACTCTGCTAATCTTTCCCGGTCTTTGTTTTGGTCCGGCCTTATGAATCAGCCCGCGTATTACAGCCTCAGGCAAATGTCGCCCTACCGGGGAACGGTGCAGGTGGTGGAGCGTGGCGGTTTTCGGGCATTCAGCGAAGACGGGCATCACTGGCATGTGCAATACCAGCCTGCGGGTGGCGGACGCTCCGTGTACGGCGCCTGGTCGGTTGATCGCCCGGATCGCTTGATCGATACGCCGCAGACCGGCGCCTTTCTCGATGCGCTGCGAAACCATCCGCCGGTTCCGTTTGCACCTGCCGACAGCCTGGAGCTGTGGTTGCTCGACAAGCACGAACACTTGCCCCTGGCACTGCTGGCCACGGCATTACCCAATCGAACACCGCCGCGCCTGGATGAGGTCAGCTGGCAATCTGCCATTGCCGCAAAACCCTTTGTTGCCGACAGCTTGTTGAATGAAACCGGCGAGATGCCAGGCTATGCCCATGCCGAGGTGTTGCGACGCACGATCCAGTTGGAGGCCGGTGCCATGCCGCGGGCGCAATGGTTTTTTCGAGATGAAGCCGGCGATGGTTGTGGCGATACCGGTTGTCGAATTGACGAGGAATTGCGAGGTCGATCACTGGCGCGATCCTATTTCCCGGAATTGTTGTTGCGTGAACATGGCTGGGACGATGATGCGGCGGTTCGGCTGATACAGGATTACCACGAATGGCTGGCGCCAAGGCTGTTGACTCATGATGCCCTGGTGGAGCCGACGCGGGCGTGGCTGGAAAAGGCGGCGCGGCGGCAGGCGGCGCTGGTGTATTACCTGAGAAAGGTGATGCCGGATGTTGCTGATAATGAGCAGTTCAGGGTGATGCTGGTTCAGGGCCGCCTCGAAGCCGGACTCTAGCCACATCAAACCCGCACAGTTTCCGCGGCGGCTGCCTGTCCCGGAACCAGGCTGGTATAATTTGTTCTTGTTATACGTCCCGACGTGAAGGAGTGGATTGTGGAAAGTGGTGGCGGATGTTCAATGACGGAGCCGTTTGCGCTGCGTGTTGTCGGTGACAGCATGGCGCCGGAATTTGAAGACGGGAAAATCATTATTATTGATCCCGCTATGCCGCTGGTGGATGGCATGTACGTGATCATCGACTTCCAGGGCGAAACGGTTTTTCGCCAGTATATTGAGCGCGATGGCCGGAAGTTCCTGCACCCGCTGAACGAGACTTACGAAGACCAGGAGCTGGTTGGCCCGTATTTCTCGCGTGGCGTGGTAATTCAGCGTGCCGGTCGACGCCGTGATGGCGTCAAGCATTACGAGTACCGCGAGGAGTTGTTACGCGCTCATCGGGCGGCAGTGGAATCGAAAACCGGGCGCAGTGCCGGTTGAGCCCGGTGCAGGAACCAGTTATCCATAATCACCCGGCGGGCAAACCAGGGATTGGCAATTGCCTGCCGGGCCAGCCAGAATTTCAGTTTTCCCGGTAACCACGGCAACGATGACCTGGGCACATCGTTGGCCGCAGGTTTTCCAAGACGCCGCTCAATACTGTCGACATACCTGGCCAGTGATGCCTCGGTATAATTACCGTTAGCCCTGATGATGGTATCAACCGCCAGGATCGCTGATTCAATGGCCGGCCGGATGCCTTCGCCACTTTGCGGGTAGGCAAGACCCAGCGCATCACCCATCAGCATTACGCCATCATCGATTGCGCGACGGTGTCCATGACCGTAAAGCAGGTAGGCGTGTCCGCAAAATCGCGTTTCGATATTCGCAGGCACGCGTTCACGCTCAAAAAGGTAACGCATGAACTCATCGATGTGATCAGGCAGTCGATGGTTATCTTCGCGACCAAGGCCGATATTCAGGTACTCACCCTTGCGAAACACCCAGGCATAACCTTTCAGGTCGCGACAAAAGAACAGTTCCGCCTGGTCACCCTGTACTGCACATGATTGTTGTTGTTCAGGCGTGAGCCGGACTTCCAGTTCCTGGGCGGATACCGCGCGTTCGTGTTTGCCCGGGCGGTTGCCAATGAAGCGTGAAACCGGGCATGCATGGCCGCCGGCACCGAGTATCAGCGGTGTTTCAATGACACCGTTAATGACCAAGCGATCCTGTTGACGGCTGATATCGGAGACGCGCGTATTCAGTTGCGTACGTACGCCGCTGCGTGCCAGCAGGTAGTGATCGAATTCGCGACGCCGGATGCCGTAGCTGACTACATCGTTATAGCGGGTGCTGCTTTCATTGCCATCAAGCATGCTGGTTCGAAAGCCGCGGATTTCCTGAAGGGTATGTTGTTGCCGGTATTGATCAATATCCAGTTGCAGGGACTCGATAATGGCCGGGGTAATCCAGCCGGCACAGACCTTGTCGCGGGGGAACTCGGCCTTGTCGATCAGCAGTACATCGGCACCGGCCTGCTTCAATTGCCATGCGGCGGTGGAACCGGCTGGTCCACCGCCAACGATGACAATATCTGCCGTGATCATTTTTCGGTCCGGTACAGATGATCCCGGGTCAATGGCATGGTGTTCAGGGTTGGCCTGCTGAACAGGGCCTGGAACAGTTGCAGGTCGCCGGCGGTGAATGCTGCCACCGAGCCTGCCAGGTACAGGCGCCATGCGCGGAAAAACTCCCGGTCAAACATGTTTTCGATCAGCGCCTGGTGTTCGTCGAAACGTCCTAGCCAATGGCGCAGTGTTTGCGCATAGTGCAGCCGCAGGTTCTCGATATCGAGAATGGAAAAATCCTGTGGTTCGAATATTTCCATCATTTCCGAAATTGACGGCGGGTAGGCGCCGGGGAAAATGCGTTTCTCGATCCATGCATTCATCAGCTTGGGGCGGTTGCGCCCGATGGAATGAATCAGGCCGCGGCCATCCTGTTTCAGTACGCGGTTAATGGTGCTGCCCAGCACCGACATGTTTTCAGCGCCGATATGTTCGAGCATGCCGATGGAAACAAACACGTCGTATTCGCCAGTGATATTGCGGTAGTCGTCTTCAACGTATTCAACAAGATGATCAAGACCCTGTTCCTTCGCCGCCTGTCTTGCGTAGGCGACCTGTTCACGGGAAATATTGTAGGCCTTGACCTTTACGCCGTAGTGTTTGGCCATGTAGCGCGCCAGTCCGCCCCAGCCGCACCCGGCTTCGACAACGGTTTCACCCGGTTGAAGCTGCAGCTTGCGGCAAACGTGTTCCAGCTTGGCCTCTTGTGCCTGTTCGAGCGTGAAATCCGGTTGGGCATAGTAGGCGCAGGTATATTGCATGTGCCGGTTATCCAGCCACAGCCGGTAAAAATCATTGCTGATATCGTAGTGATGATGAATATGCGTCTGCGCGTTGCGCAGCGTGTTGCGCCGCGGCTTGGGCGAGCGCAGGGTTGACCAGAATTTCTTGACCGGGCCACGGCTCTCACTGGCGTGGTTCATGGAGCCATAGATAATTTCGAAAAAGCGGATCAGGTCGCCCTTGAGCTGAATATGTCCGCTGGAGTACAGGTCGCCGAAATGTAATTCAGGGTTGCGAATCAGCTGGAACAGCGTGCCCCGGTTTCGGATGTAGAGCTCATCATGGTAGGTAAAGTGGCTGCCAGGGTGTTGCTTGCTCAAGCGGGTACCATCCCAGAGTATGATTTCCAGGTTGGGGCAGCCCAGTTTTTTCAGAATCAGGTCAACCAGGCTGTGATCCAGAGCGGTGCTCTTGCGCCGGTCGGTGCCTGGCGCTGAGTGTTCTTGATCGAGCTCGCGCCCATTTGCCCAGATAGCCTTGTCTCTTGCTCTCACGAACGAATTCCTCCCGGTTTCCTTGTGTTATTGTATTAATGTGCAAATGCCGAAAAAGCAGGAAAAACCGCTATGGCAACAGCTGAACGACGTATCCTAAAAGGATTTTTCGGTGCTGGCAACCAGCCGGGTGCGGGTGGTTTTTCCGGTCAGGAGGAGCCGCCTGGCTCCGGGCCGGTCTTGCGTCGGTAGCCCCGGGGCCGTATGGCAACGGTGTTGCTGATGCGTGCACAAAGCTGCCCGTGTTTGTCATAGTAGCCCATTTCAAAGGTGGGCGTACTGCGACCACGGGATTCCAGTTCCTTGCGGATGATTTTTTCCTGCTCAGGCGGAAAGTCAAAGCGCAGCTCCAGATCGGTCGTGGCAGGGTGCTCAAACTCGATGGTGAGTGCGCGCGTCCAGACGGCATAACCGGGAAATACCCGGGAGCAGGCTATGGCTGGAATCGGGTCGGCAACGCTGGCCTGGGAGCCGCCGAACATGGAGCCGCCCATGTTGCGTGTGAAGCGTGTTAACGGCAGCTTTACCCGGACCTTGCGCCAGTGGTTTTGCTGACTGATACGGATGCCGGTCAGCCAGAATGGCGGAAAGAATTCCAGGTCACGGCGCTTGCGGGCGCCAAAAAATCTGAGTAATCGAAACGGGTTCATGCGCCCAGTATAATGAACCTGGTGTTTGTTGTTTAGCCTGAATTCAGCAATACGAGGAAAGATTATGGATGATGAAAGATTGCCAGTGGACAAGCACGCGGTAATTCGGGTGGTTCCCTATCCCCAGGATACCAATCCCGCCGGGGATATATTTGGTGGCTGGATCATGTCCCATGTAGATGTGGCGGGCAGCATCGCTGCGTCAAAACATGCCAGGGGCAGGGTAGTGACTGTTTCCGTCAATGCATTTCATTTTCGCAAACCGGTGTTTGTCGGCGACCTGGTCAGTTGCTACGCGGACATTGTTCGGGTTGGTAACAGTTCGATTACCGTGGATGTTGAGGTATATGCTGAACGAGGCTGGCGCGAAGGCGCCAATATGGGTCAATGTCACAAGGTGACGGAAGCTACTTTAACTTATGTAGCGATTGACGATAAGCGCCGGCCACGCTCTGTTGCAAAAGACTGAAGTGCAGCGACGGTTTTTTGTTGCCCGAATAGTCTGCCGGTTGTAACTGCGATTTTCCTGGTGTGGAAGCGTATGTAGGGGCAGTTTTTGGCGTACCACTTGTTGTTTGCCGGGTGAGCCCGTTAATGGCGTTCTTGGTCTGGATGATTTCATCCAGGCTTTGCTTGAATATCTCGACCACTTCAGGCGAAAAATGCAAACCGCTCTGGCTGATGATGGTTTCCATGGCGCGATCAAGGCTCCAGGCCGGTTTATACGGTCGTTCGCTGGTCAGGGCATCAAAAACATCTGCCAGTGCAACAATACGGCCGGGCAAGGCAATTTCACCCCGCTTGAGTCCGTAGGGGTAACCGGTACCATCCCATTTTTCATGATGCGTCAGTGCTATAACGCTGGCCATTTTCATGACCTCGGACTCATGTCCCGACAGCAACTGCGCGCCGATAATAGTGTGGGATTTCATTGATTGCCATTCGTCGCCGTTTAGTTTCCCTTTTTTAAGCAGGATGGAGTCCGGGATGCTGATTTTGCCAATATCGTGCATCGGGCTGGCCTTGTAGATGACCTCGGCCTCCGCATCAGTCATGCCCATACCCCTGGCGAGAATGCGCGCGTAGCTGGACATGCGTTCCAGGTGTTCAGCCGTTTCATTGTCACGAAAATGCACCGCCGTCATCAGCCGGTTGATGGCATCTTCGCCGGCATTTTCGATGTTATGACTTTGTAGCCGGATTTTTGCATTGAGCAAGTCAATATGTTCCATGGCTTCAAGTTGACTGAAGCGCAGGCGCAGGAAGTTGGCCACTCGCGAAACCAGCTCCCGGTTGTGAAGATCCTTGAGCACGACATCGGTAGCACCAAAGTTCAATGCTTCGATTCGGGTCTCGCTGTCGATGGCGGAGGAAATGATGATTATCGGCAGGTGTTCATTACCGGCTTCTTGCCGGATGACCCGCAGAATCTCCACACCGCTCATTTCGGGCATGTTGTAGTCCAGCAGCAGCAGGTCAAACTGATGCTGGCGGTGCAGGCTATGCACTTTCAGTGCGCTATCTGTTGTGTGCACCTGGGTAAATCCGGAACTTTTGAGAAGTTTCTGGATAATAAAAAGATGATCCGAATTGTCGTCGGCTATGAGTATGCGGGCGTTTAGATAGCTTTTACTGGATATCATTCCAGGCTTCCTGATGGATTCCGTTCCGGAAATGAGTGACTCAATAGGCTAAATGTAGTGCTTAGTGATTTGGTAATCTATAAGGGGACTGTAAACGAGTTAAAATTATGGAGCCGGGTCTCGAATAACCAATCTTATGCTCCAAAAAAAAGAAATGCCGCTTAAAAAGCGGCAAAAAGAGTTGAAGGTTGGGAGGAAAAGAAAACGGTACAGTGTCGTCAGCCTTGCCCGGTTCAGGCAGCCTTGCTGGCTGCAACGGAGCGCGCCTGCTTGTGTTCGGCGTAGCGGCTGACGTAGTCGGCCAGTGAAATTCGATTCATGAAGTCATACAGGTCGGTGCTGAATTCATTCCACATGGCATGAATCGGGCTGCGGCTGCTGTGATACAGGGTATCGATCATATCAGGATCGGAAATCGGCCCCTTTTCATCGATAGCGGTAACGATATCGGCAATACTGATATCTTCAGCCGGGCGAGCCAGGCAATAGCCGCCGCCGGGACCGCGTACGCCGGAGACCAGGTCTTCCTTGCGCAGGCGGGCAAAAATCTGTTCCAGGTACGAAAGCGAAATACCCTGGTCATGGGTCAGTTCGGTCAGGGTCATCGGGCCTTTTTCGGCATTCAGTGCCAGGTTCATCATGGCGGTTACGGCGAAACGGCCTTTGCGAGATAGTCTCATTGCATCATTCTCCCCAAAAGTTCACACTCAATTCGGTTGCAGCCATATACTTGACTAAATTTGTCAACATTCTAAATTGTTGATGGATTTAGTCAAGTATTTTCTGATTACGGGAATGGGGGCGACTGTTTATCCAAGCCTATGTTTTTACGGGTCATTCTCCATAATTTCATGTAATTTGATGTTTTTACATTGTAAAAGTTTGTCAATCTCATGCTGTATGTCATAGCCGGAATCGCATTACTGCTTGCCCTGATCGGCCCGCAATGGTGGACCGCCTGGGTGATGCGTCGCCATGGCGCCAGGCGCGACGATTTGCCCGGAACCGGCGCCGAGCTGGCGCGCCACCTGCTGGATCGGTTTGACCTGAAAGACGTCAAGGTGGAACAAACCGAGCGCGGTGATCATTACGACCCGACCGCACGCACCGTGCGCCTGGGCCCCGACCACTTTGACGGCAAGTCGCTCACCGCCGTGGCCGTGGCCAGCCACGAGGTGGGCCACGCGCTGCAACATGCCCAGGGCTATCGTCCGCTGGTATGGCGAACCCGCATGGCAGTCTGGGCCGGGTCGGTCGAGCGCCTGGGTGCGGGCATGATGGTGGCAATACCGGTGATTTCGCTGATTTCAAAAAATCCACGTATGGGCTTGATCCTGCTGGCCGTCGGAATATTCAGCATGTTCCTGGCCACGCTCGTGCACCTGGTAACCCTGCCGGTGGAATGGAACGCCAGTTTTCGCCGGGCCCTGCCTGTTCTTGAAGAAGGCTACTTGTCGCCACGGGACATGCCGGCGGCACGACAGGTATTGCGCGCCGCGGCCTGGACCTACGTCGCCGGGTCGCTGGCCAGCCTGTTGAACATAGCACGCTGGATCGCTATTTTGCGTCGACGTTAATGGCCTTGTGCCGAAAACCAAGCGTGCTAGGCTTGGGCCCGGAAACACGACAAGAATAACCTGCAACCATTACGAACTTCGGAGCGATCATGCGCAGCGATACGCCTCAGACCATATATCTCAAGGACTACCAGCCACCGGCATTTCTCATTGATACCGTCGATCTCGAATTTGATCTTGGCGCTGACTTCAGCACGGTGAGTTCCGCGCTGGTGTTGCGCCGTAACCCGGAGGCTGCCGACAGCAACGCGGCGCTGGAGCTGGACGGTGAAGACATGGAGCTGGTCAGCGTTACCCTGGACGACAAGCTGCTGGATGCAGCGGCGTACCAGTTGAGCGAAGAGAAACTGGTCATTGCCGATGTACCGGATGCGTTTACGCTGAAGATCGTGACCCGCATCAAGCCGCAGCAAAACACGCGGCTCGAAGGCCTGTATATGTCCGACGGCATGTATTGCACCCAGTGTGAAGCCGAGGGCTTCCGTCGTATTACCTATTATATAGATCGTCCCGATGTGATGGCGAAATTCACCACGTCCATTACCGCCGACAAGGGCGCCTACCCGATCCTGCTTTCCAACGGCAACTGCATTGATAGCGGCGACCTGGATGGCGGTCGTCACTGGGCAAAATGGGAAGACCCGTTCAAGAAGCCGTCCTACCTGTTTGCGCTGGTAGCCGGTGACCTCGATTGTCTTGAAGATACCTATACGACCAGCAGTGGTCGCAAGGTGGACCTGCGCATCTACGTGGACCGGGGCAACCTGGACAAGACCGACCACGCCATGGCATCGGTCAAGCACGCGATGAAATGGGACGAGGATGTGTTCGGTCTCGAGTACGACCTGGATATCTACATGATCGTGGCGGCCAATGCCTTCAACATGGGCGCCATGGAAAACAAGGGCCTGAATATTTTTAACTCCGCCTATGTGCTGGCGCGACCCGATACCGCCACCGATGTTGACTACGAAGGTATTGAAGGTGTTATCGCCCATGAATACTTTCACAACTGGACCGGTAACCGTATCACCTGTCGTGACTGGTTCCAGTTGAGTCTCAAGGAAGGGCTGACCGTTTTTCGTGACCAGCAATTCACCGCGGACATGACATCACACCCGGTCAAGCGTATTAGCGACGTGCGCATGTTGCGCGCCCGCCAGTTTACCGAGGATGCAGGCCCCATGGCACACCCGGTGCGACCTGATTCGTATGTCGAGATCAACAACTTCTATACTGTAACCGTGTATGAAAAAGGCGCCGAGGTAGTGCGCATGTATCATACCTTGCTGGGCGCCGATGGTTTCCGCAAGGGCATGGATCTCTACTTTCAGCGACACGATGGCCAGGCGGTAACAACCGATGACTTTGCTGCGGCCATGGCCGATGCCAACGGTTTTGATGTCAGCCAGTTCCTGTTGTGGTACCAGCAAGCCGGCACGCCGAGTCTCACGGTGACCGGCAGCTATGATGACAAGAACAAGACCTACAGCCTGACCATGAAACAGCATTGCCCCGATACGCCGGGACAAAAGGGAAAGAAACCCATGTTGATCCCGGTGGCCATGGGCTTGCTCGACAAGCAGGGCAAGGACATGGCGCTGCAACTTCAGGGTGAAGCCAGGCCCGGTGCTACCAGCCGTATCCTGTCGCTGACTGAAGCGGAACAGGTGTTCACGTTTGTCAATGTCAATGAAAAGCCGTTGCCATCATTGCTGCGCGGTTTTTCGGCACCGGTCAAGCTGGATGTTGATCTTGATGACACCGAGCTGGCTTTTGTTGCCGGCCATGACAGTGACGCCTTCAATCGTTGGGATGCCGGGCAAAAACTGGCCGAGCGCATCCTGCTGCGCCTGGTTGATGCAAGCAAGCACGACAACCCGTTGCAGGCGGAGCCGTACTTCATTGAGGCCATGCGCAACACGCTTGCCGACAGCTCGCTGGACCAGGCGCTGATTGCCGAGGCAATGATCTTGCCATCCGAGGCGTATCTTGCCGAGTTGTGTGATGTGGCCGATCCCGATGCCATCCACCAGGCGCGCCAATTCCTGCGTTCGGAAATCGCCGCGCAACTGAAACCGGAACTGGCGGCCATGTATGAAAAAACGGCAACCACGGACCCGTATCGATACAACGCTGCCGAGGCCGGTCGCCGACGCCTGCACAATGTTTGTCTTGCCTATCTCGCCGAGACCTATGAAGACGAACAAATCCAGCGCTGTTACCAGCAATTCCAGGATGCCGACAACATGACTGACCAGTTGGCGGCCATGGGTGCATTGAGTAATTGTGATGTGCCGGAGCGCGAACATGCGCTGGCGGAATTTTATGAGCACTGGCAAACCGAGCCGCTGGTAGTAAACAAGTGGCTCAGCATCCAGGCCATGTCACATCGACAAAATACCATGGCCGAAGTGCACAGGCTGATGGATCACCCGGCGTTTGATATCAAGAACCCCAACAAGGTGCGCGCATTGATCGGCACGTTCAGTCATGGCAACCCGGTGCGCCTGCACGACCGCAGTGGTGAAGGCTATCGCTTCCTGGCTGACCAGGTACTGGTATTGAATGAACTCAACCCGCAAATCGCCGCGCGACTGGTATCGGTATTCAATCGCTGGCGCAAGTACGACGACGACCGGCAGTTGCTGATGCGCGCCGAACTGGAGCGCATCCTGGGTGCCGGCAAGCTGTCCAAGGACGTATACGAAATTGTCTCCAAGGCGCTGGGCTAAAGGCCGGTGCGGCCATGCCGGCAGCATCATCATGCTGCTGGCACTGTTGCCGGTATCCGTATTCGCCGCAAGCCGTGATGAAGCGATCACGCTGAAGAACTGGATAACGCACCCGCGCATCCTTGAGGTCAAGAGCCTTTATCGTGAAACAGCTGAAGGCATCAAGTCAGGTGTGCTGATCGTCGAGAACAGGCAATACGACATCACGTCATCATCGTGTGGCACTAACCCGATTCGCAGCCATCGGCTGGTCAAGGACAAAGCCGGCAATATCAGGATGTATGGCCGGGTAGAACTCGCCAGCGGCGGCGAACCGCTGACCATCGATCGCTACTACGACACCGGTGGCGCCTTACGCTTTGTCACCATCGGCACCATTATGGCCAGCCATCGTATTTATCTGGATGAAACCGGCAAGGTGTTCTGGTCCCTCGACAAGGACTTCGTCAAGTATCGCCAGGCCAAATTCTCCAACCAGGACCGCGAGACAAAACCATTGAAGGCAGAAGCAGCAGGCAAGCTGTTTGACGAGAAACAGGCGTGCCCATTGAAGTAGACCATGTGAGATAACAATGAAAACCGTTACGTTTGCAAACAAAACAATTATACCAACCAAGATCGTATGTATCGGCCTTAACTATGTCGATCACATCAAGGAACTGAACAACCAGGTGCCGACGCAGCAGGTGTTGTTCATGAAGCCCAACTCCGCAATTGGCGACGAGCTGGTCGCAGACCCGAAGGATGTTATCCATTATGAGGGCGAAGTCTCGCTGCTGGTGGAAGGCGGGCGTTATACCGCGGTGGCATTTGGTCTGGATCTCACCAAGCGTGACCTGCAATCGAGTCTGCGCAAGCAAGGACATCCGTGGGAACGCGCCAAAGGTTTTGATGGCGCTGCCGTGTTCAGCAAATTTGTCGAGTTTGATGGTGACGTAACCGGTTTGCGGCTGGAGCTGCATATTAACGACACGCTGGTTCAGTCAGGCGGTTACGAACTGATGATAAACAAACCCGAAGACATCCTGACGGAAGTGCAGAGTTTCACGACCCTGAACGACGGTGACATCATTATGACCGGCACACCGCAAGGCGTCGGCCCGATGGTTGCCGGTGACCGTTATGTTGGCAAGGTGTTTAGTGGTGATGAGTTGCTGGTTGAGGCGGAGTGGGTGGTGAGGTAGACACCGGTTTAATTTTTTCTGTAAGAACGTCATTCCTGCGAAAGCAGGAATCCAGGGAAGGAAATATGACGAAGCCGGTTTTGTATATTCTTGCAAGTCGCAGAAATGGAACCTTATATACCGGTGTCACCAGCAATCTGGTGAAAAGAGTTTATGAGCATAAGAACGGCCTGGTAGATGGTTTCACAAGGAAATACAAGATACATCTACTTGTCTACTATGAAGCCCATGAATCAATTGAAGCAGCTATCACGAGAGAAAAGCAAATCAAGAAGTGGAAGCGTAGCTGGAAATTGCAACTAGTCGAAAGAACCAATCCCTTATGGGAGGATTTGTGGAGCACTATCATATAGTTTCTGGATTCCTTTCCCATAGAACCTCTTCGGGGTTCGTTATGGGCGCCTTCGCTTGAGGCTCCAGGCGTCCGCAGGAATGACAGATGGATATGCCCCGACTTGGAGAGCGCTTGGTTAACGACTAATCGCGTAGATTGTAGGCGGTAATTCTGATAGGTGTGAGAGTGGTAAGAACTTTTCTCACTGGTAGAAAAATGACTGTCAATAAAGATGTTTCGATTCGGCCTATGTCATTGTTGGATCAAGCATCCATGGAGCAGCTGTTTGCTGATAAGAGGATCTACACGAATTTTGGCCAAGGACCCCTGTCAGTTGATGAGGTCAGGGCAAGCGTGCGAAGAAACGTAGAGAAATGGAAGATCGGGCTCTTGGGTGCTCATGTCATATGTTATCGGGAAAAAGTAGTTGGGAAGCTGATTTTATTTCCAAATGCCAATCAGGAGCATGAGTTGGGGTATGTTGTACATCCTGATTATTGGGGCAAGGGCGTTGGTAGTGAAGCCGCACGACTCGGGATAAAATATCTCGCCGACAATAATATAACCAAAATTGTTGTGGCGTATTCCAGGAAGTCAAATTTTCCATCTATTGCGATATTGAATGCTTTAGGTTTTGAAAGGATTGGCGAGGAAGAAGTAGACGGGGATGTCGTTCTACAAAAATTCATATTGGTTATTGCCAAATGAAGTTTATTGCCCCCGGAAATATAAGGCCGTCGGGAACGAGAGTGAGCGCCGGAAGTCGCAGGATTTGTTTGCTGTAGGGAGTGCTTTTACCCGCGACATTCTGCCCGTGCCGAGAAGTGATGAAAAATCCGCTCTTGTGAATCCCCTGTTCGAGCCCGAGTCGCGTTTTTCAGCGACCGGCGAGTTGGATGCACAAAAGGAATTTTTTATTGCTACGAGGATCAATCACGGGCAGCTGGAGCAATGGCTTTGGTGACTTTTGCCGAAACAAAAGTCACCCGCCGTGCGGGCGCGGGAGCCCGCTTTAATATCCT